>Ga0209653_1000314_pt1 | contig 43342 bp, 49 predicted proteins | sample SaaInl6LU_22_DNA_FD_184644 | JGI IMG/M metagenome (GOLD analysis project Ga0209653, IMG submission 184644) | Marine microbial communities from expanding oxygen minimum zones in the Saanich Inlet - ESP_116LU_22_DNA (SPAdes) (version 2) | ecosystem: Environmental > Aquatic > Marine > Intertidal... | reverse complement strand
TTTTATTTCATCGTTGATTATATCTATTCAAAATCTGGAATTAGATTTATAATATTGAAAAACAATTACAAGTTGGATAAAACAAAATCAGATATGATACGAACAATTTTACTAGATCAATCAAATTTTAAAAATCTTACATTAATTATAGAAATTGAACATTATATATGGACGATGAAGAACTAAATATTTCACCTGACGATATGAAACTCTTGGAGCTAATAAAAAATTTCAAAAGTGTTTTTAATGATATCGAAAATCCTGAACAAATTGAAAATTTCAAAATAGTTTTAAATAATATTATTCTACAATCATCTGCAAAATTAAGTGAAATTGGTATAAAACAAAATGTCATTAAACATTTACAATCTTTGAAAAATATAGAGAATATAGAGGAACCGAAAACAATTATAAATGTGGGGGTGGAAAACATGAATTTTGGTTTAAAACCGATGGGATTGAAATTTCAAAAGATAGTGACCAAAATCTAATTTACAAAATTCCCCTGAACGAAGAAGATAACAACATGATAATAGAAAGGTATTTGACGGGATATCAACATGATGATTTAAAAAATGACAAAATGCTAATTTTGTTACAAGCATTGAAAAATATCAAACACGTGTTTGAAAATCATAAAACAGGTGGTAAAAAATCAACAACATATATATTAAATGGTGAAAAAGTTATAATTATACATAACAAGAATAAGCTTCGCAGAAGTATCTATGTAAAAAAAGGAGGGAAAACCAGATATGTCAAAGTAGACAACGAATATATATTATACAGTAAATGTCAAAAACCTAAATAATATATAACGATGTTCTCCATAACTATATATTACAGTTTTTTATGCATTAAAAAGTACGTAAAACATATGAAAATGTTATCCATATGCTTTGTATTGTTTTTTTTATTTTGGTGATTGTATTTTTTTTCATATTTTCAATTCTTCAGGGTTTTCCAAAGATACTTTATATGTCATTTTTGGTTTGACTGGACACGACAGTCTCTTTGATAACAATATTTGAGATAGCCCCTTGTTAGCATGACATGTCTTTCTTATAGTTTTGCAAATTTGGTTTTGATGAGATTTCATAAACTACAAAATACAAACAGATTTATCATTTTTTATAAAAAATAAAAAAGATTTCTAATGGTACAAATAATGATTTCAAAATTATTTATCAAAATTTTTAATGATATTGATTTTGTATTTATTAACTTCAATATCAATCATTTGTTTGAGATATTTTGGTACTGTTGCTACCTCTTCAAAATTGCAATTATCTTTTATTTCTTCATAGATAGATAATCTACTCAGAGAAGATTCTATATATTGTGAATTTTTCAACATATCTATTTCTACATTATTTTCAAACATTTCATTCAAATATTTATAAAGTATATAATTCGAGTAAATATAGACTTTCATTGGCAAACTTGGATCTACAAATATTTTGATAATAATTCCACTCGTTGCTATAACATTATTCATATTACAAGTTTTAGTACGAAATGAGTATTTATTCAAATGATTCAGAAAAACATCCTTATGTTTTTCATCAGACATTATATTAAGATCTTCGCAAATATTGTATAGATTTATATCACAATCTTCCCATCCTATATGGTCAATATCCATCATATATGAAACATAGAATCTACATTCCTTGTTTCTTGCGAAAAATAAACAATTGAAGTATTTTTTCATTATACTTGTTATCAATAATGAACACTTCATTCGACGCTTATTATCTTTAATTTTGAAATTTACCGCCTTTTTCAGAATTTTCAATACAATGAATGTATTATTTATATGTAGTTGCTGCGTATTTTCATCTTGTATTTTCATTTGACATAACTTTTTTTTATTTGAACCACATTGAATATATTCATATAGTTCATCAAACAAACGATAAGAAATTGAATTTTTTGATAATAGCGAAATCAGATCAACACCATAAACCAATGTATAATTGCGAAGAAAATCATCATTATTTATAACATAGGATAGAATCTGTTTTCTTTCTTTATGAAATTTTTTCGAAGCACTTGTCATCAGAATAGTGCCCGCAATACCAATATTTGGATATATTTTATGAATAAGAATATCAACTGGAAGTTTCATAATATTCATCATTGATTTGTATGATGATTATAATCAGAGTTGAAAATAACAAAATGTAAATATTATATCATTTTTTTAACAAAAAACTAAAAAAATAAGTTTTTAGTGATAATACAGAATGAATACAGAATGAATACAGAATGAAATACTTTAGATGTGTTTTTGAATATTTGTTTTGTAATCATTAATTTCATTCAAAATCATTTGATGAAAATATGATGGTATCAATTCCGAATACGTATTGTTCATACTTTTTTCATATGTATTCATAATATCTTTTGTTTTTTTTAAGTATTTTGTGTCCTTAATAATAGATTGTTCCATATTTTCTCTGAAAACAATATTCAAATACTTAAATATAATGAAATGTACATAAATATAAACTTTAGCAGGTTGATATTGGTTTATAAATAAACTGTGAATACATATAGTAGAATCACGTGTCTGATATCCATTTCGATTAACAATGGTACAATCAAACATTTGTAGATTTTGATTCAAAACATCAGATTTGTTACTATAGCACATAAGATTCAAATCCTCGCAAATATTGTATAAATTCAAATTGGATCTCTCCCAATTCGTATATATTTTATCCATAAATGATGTAAAATATTTTCCTCCATTTCTTGCAAAATACATTTGTTTGAAATATTTTTTCATTTCGTTCATAATGATATATGAATATTTATTCTGATTTGCAATATTAAACTGTTTTACTGCATAATGTATCGACAACTTCAATATCTTAAATAATATAAAGGTATTATTGATTTGATATTGATCCTTTTTCTCACACAAAGTATTATATTCTTCATTGAATAAATATTCTGTATTCGAATTATATTTGATACTATTGTAAAACAAGTCGAAACACTCAAATGAAAATGAGCTTTCATGAATAATATGGATAAGATTTATTTTATAAAATCTCGTATAAAAACTAAGAAATGCATCGTTTTTGATCAAATTCATATGAATTTTCCTTTTATTTTTATGAAATAATTTACATACACATATGATATGGAGTGTACTTGCAATTCCCGAATTTGGAAAAATATGACATATTATCAAGTCAATTGGAATTTTAAGTAGTTCCATTGAATTTTTTTCGAGTCAGTTTTTGAATGTTTTTTACATTATACAAAACTTATGTCATTTTTTCACAAATATTATGAAAAAAACATTTTTTTTATTTATTTTTTAAAGTATTCATTTATGCTTATTTAATCCCAATTTACCATCAATACATTCTCCATAATATATTTTCCAATAATCTGACATAAATTCCCAATTATATTTCGAACACATTGTTTCAAAATGAGCTTTATTTGATCTTGTCAATATAAAGCTCATTTCATTATAATCTTCGACATACCAATAACAGTCCGAATCGTTGAATAATATATCATAACCAATTTCATTGAATAAACCAGGTGATTGAATATATGACTCATAAGTATCCAACAGGGATGATTGAAGAGTTCTACTACAGTGTTTTTGTTTAGTAGTTGTATAACCATTTAATGGATTTGATGGTTTGCACATCGACTTATGTCCTTGAAACCAATGACTTTTCTGACATTCCTTAGAACAATAAATACTAATTTTGCATTTGCTACAAGTTTTGAAAACATTTGTTTCATTTTCAATCTTATTACAGAATGCACATACCTTACATTGTTTTATTTTATCATTTACTATAAATGTTTTTTTGTTTTTCAACAAAATAAAAGTGTCTTCTGAAATAAATGGAATATTTGACATTATTAAAAATATATAATCAAAATGTGGTCATTTTTTGCTCAAAAAATAAAAAATTGATATTATTTTATATTAAATAATAAACTCGATGGACATATATCATGAATATTCAACATCTATTTTTGAGGATTTAGATGATATTGAACCATGTTATAATCAAATGATTCACGAAAACAATGAGTGTATAGTTTATAATTATATTTATGACAATTTTGATGATATATATATAGAAACAAAAGAAGAAACAAGTTTTGATCACAATCGTAATGATTACACTTATTTCATTATAAATCGATTGAAAAATTTAATCCATGTTTTTCCAAATACAAACATGGAAATGTTATATACAATAGCTAAATTGGAATGGGAAAATATGAATAATTCAATTTGATTGTAACCTTAAAAAATGTAATAAAAATAAAAAACCTTTTTTTGATTTTTTATTTTTTAGAGTCAACAGAACATATGATATGATGTTTCTATTTCTTTGAAACCTTCACAATAGTTGTTCTCTTATCACGAGTACCATCTTTCTTAACGTGCTGTGGCACATTATAACGATGATCAATCTTACCCGACTTTGTCAGAGGAGCAACAAGAGTAGACTTAGGTGTAGGCATTACTAATGAAAGTATGAAATTTTATTTAAACAATTATGTCATTTTTTTTGTTTTTTTTGAAAAATTTATTTAAAAAAATCTCTCAAGTTATAGTAATCTATCCAATCAAGTCCGTCATCGGTTTCTTTTTGGCTATCGTCTGAAATATCCATTGATGCCTCAATTTCATTGTGATTTTCCAAAATAACTATAGGAGAGTGATCTGAAAGTTCTTTATAGTCACTATATTTATATTGTTTGCCTGATAATTTTCTTCCACCAACAATAATCTTTTCTACTTTTTTATTCATCATATTTATATTATTCTTAGTTATATATATTACGTTATCAATACAACCTGATACATTACCGTGTGATGATTCTTGTTTCAGATCAACAGTATCTTCTGGTTTTATAGGTATTTTACTATTATAATTTACATCATTTACCTTTTGAACTTTGACATTGTTATGGGTTTTAATTCTATCCATCAAAATATAAAGATTGTGATCTTTTATTTTTTGTTTTTTAGCAAAACTTGCCAATGTGTTGTATATAACGTTTGAAGTTAAATTAAAATCTCCAAAAATTCTTATGTTTTCAATGGTGTCTTTATGATCTTTAAAAAATTGATGTTGATTACTTCCTATTATATTATCCAGAAGAATATTCAATTCTGTAATAGCAAATTGAGTAGATGTATTTGTAACCCCCTGACCCCCTGATTCTAAATGTACATTAATAACAACTTCTGTAAAAGATTTGTTTGCTATAACTAAAGCAACATGATTTCTATCAGGTCCAGCTGTTTCTATCGCAATCAATAACACATGAGATTTATCTTGATTTGACCGAGGATCAAAAAATTCTGAACTGAAAATTGTACAAAGTTGTTTCTTATCGTTTCCAATTTTTTCCCGTGTAATTTTGTTCTGTACTTCAAAATTCATACGCTCGTCACATGAAATTGAAAACAATCGTTTTCCAAAGTAAATTGCTGTATCAATTGCTTCTGTTGCTTCTCCTCCTCTTTTTTGTCTTTTTGATGATTTTAATGATTTTAATGATTTTAATGATTCTTGTCTTGATCTTTTAGAAACAGTGACTTTATCACCTATAACAGATCCTTTTTCGAAATAGTTTGTTAAATCATGAACCATAATTTCGCCTAGATAATTATTGTTTTTAATTTCAGTTATTTGTAATTGAGGATGGAAAAAAACAGATTCTTTTAATACTGTTAATATTTCATCAATTTTTTTTGTTTCGTCTATTTTAAGTTGTGGAGATTTCTTCAAAATTTGTATTATATCTTTATAATGAAAGTTAATTCTTGAATTTTTCAATAAAGATTTATCTTTGATAATTTGTTCTAATTTAGTTAAATAATCGTCTATATATGTTTGATCGGAACGAGTTGGTTGTGAAGCGGACATTGACATAACACCACCTGATTGTCTTGACTCGATTGTTTTGAAATGTTGAATTAAAACATTTAATTTGTTTATTATATTGATTTTGTCATCATCTGTATATTGTATTTCGTTATTTATCATGGATTGATAATATTTTTTATCTTTTAATTGCTTTCCAGCTCTATAGGTATAGTGACTATATACGTCATAATCATCTTTATCATCATTATATTTAACCATTAAATGACCATTTGCAATCTCACAATTTGTATACATAAATTGACCATGTCCGTAAATTGTCTCATCCAATGATTTCCACCCTGCTTCTTGAAATAATAGTACAAAATTTGGATATGTCTGTTCATAACGAAAATTATTTACAGAAACTAAAGATGATTCTAAAAACTCTTTACGATATTGCTTCATTACACTTGCAAACCCGTTTTCAGCTTCTTTATTTTGAATATTATGTGTTAAATAAATCATGCCCTTACTTGCACTAAACCTTTCCTTTGCAAGTGATACAGCATCTATTTTTTGATCATCATCCCATAAATTTAAATTAAGAATTTTTCCTTTATTATTTTTAACATCTTTTAATCTTGTTATAAACTTTACTTTTTGACTTTTGGTATCATCTTTACTTTCCATATTATCACATGTGTCAAAAAGCGAAGGTTGATATCCATATTTTTTAACTTTTTGAAGTTCCCCATCAAACTCGAATTCAATTTCTGTCATCTCCCATTTTTTATCAGACTGGGTGATTTTTTTATTAGTTTGAGACTTGTTTGGTAGTATAAATTTCATTTCATTTTTTATCGTAGAATATATAGACTGGTCTTCTTCATTAGTTGGTATAATTTGATTATTTTTGTCCTTTTTGGTGATTTTTAATGCAGATATTAAATAATTATTTTCAAGTTTGTCATATAATGTCTTATAATTATAATGATCGGTTAAACTTAACACGGATTCATATGAAGTTTTCGTCGGCGAATCATCACTAAAATCATTTCTCTCAAATTCCTTTATTTTTTCAAAATAATCAGCTTCATCTGCAAATTTAGGTATTTGACCTTTTTCGTAACGATCTATCATTATTTTTGCATTTTCACAAATATTCAATGGCATTATATTAGATATTTTTTGAAAATAAGATAAATATCCATTTATTTCTATTGTATATTTTATATCTTTTATATTTTCTTTTGTTAGCACTTCAGGTATATTATAACCAATAATTTTGCAATAATAGTTCCCAGGCATATCACAATACAAACTTTGATTTAAAATAAATTCAGTTTGATTTTCATACAAATATTTTATCAAATTTACACAGTATTTAGCTAATTCGACTGTTTCATTTGTTTCCTTTTCAGAAATATTCAATGTGCTTCGAGCCGATTTAGGAAATGTCTGAGAAGTTATTGATGTGTTTCGAGCCGATTGGGGACGTATCTGAGAAGTTATTGATGCGTTTCGAGCCGATTGGGGACGTATCTGAGAAGTTGTAGATGCGTTTCGACTCGATTGGGGACGTATCTGAGTAGTTGTAGATGTGTTTCGACTCGATTGGGGACGTGTCTGAGAAGTTATTGATGCGTTTCGAGCCGATTGGGGACGTATCTGAGAAGTTGTAGATGCGTTTCGACTCGATTGGGGACGTATCTGAGTAGTTGTAGATGTGTTTCGACTCGATTGGGGACGTGTCTGAGCAGTTATTGATGCATTTCGAGTCGATTGGGGACGTGTCTGGAACGTTACTGAGCCGCTTCGAGCCGATTGGGGACGTATCTGAGTAGTTGTAGATTTCGTCGACATATTTAATCTTTACTTGAAGAGAATAAAATAATTAAAAATACTTATATAAAGAGTGGGTATGCCTAATAATGAGAGTTTTGAAGGATATTTGAAAGATATACAACAATATTGGAACAAGTATGTTATAAACGTAAGCGATGCGCCAAAAGACATGAACGTTGATAGAATTCAATGTCCTTACGAAGGATGTTTGTTTACTGAATCAAGTAAAAGTGGTTTGACAAATCACCAAAAAGCATGTCAGAAAAAAACAGTCGATGAAAGATTGAAAATGAATCCACGGCATTTGAAAAATGCTATTAAAGTCAGAAGAATGTATTTTATTAAAACTACACACGATGTTCTTCGTGATAACCAACATCTACAAAATAAAGACGATACATATGCTGTATATAAACTTGGTAAATCTGATAATACAGACGAATCCAGAATGGATAATTATTTAAAAAATGGAACTTTAGAATCATCAGATTCTATAATTGATATCAAAGATTTTGTTGATATTGGTGTTGAAAAAGTTGAAAAAGAACTTTTGAAAAGTTTGAAACAAGATAAAAAATAATACAAAGAACTGACATTACATCTGATAATAAAGGTTCAAAGACTGCAAAAAGTAAAGTACATTCTCCTGATAAAAAAGATGTTTCAAGCGTAGAATATTTTTCAGATGATGATAATGATACATCACACCATATAGAACCAAGAGAAAAACGCCAAAGAGCTGCAAAAGACAAAGCAATAGCTAATTTATCTGTTATTTCATCTTCTGAAAAAAATGACGAACGTCAATCAGATAAAGATTCCGAATACCTTCCTGAAATTTCATCTGATAAAAATGATTTTTCTTCAAGTTCAGATGATAAACAAAAATCTCCTCAATCAAATAAAACAAAATCCGATGATAAACAAAAAGAATCAATTATGCATTCGACTGCCAAGAGAAAAAGAAGTAGTGACCATAAAGACAATAAATCTCCTCAAGCAAAGAGATTAAAACCAGACGATGATCAAACAGTCGACAGTATGTTACAAAATATCATTGAAACAATAAGAGAATTATCTATAAAATAAACCTTATTATAATTATATAATGAATGCATGTATATACTATATTACTCGCACGAATCCAAAGAATAAACAATCATGCAAACCTATCGATAACGTTGAAAAAGTAAAAACCAAAAATCTCGATGAGAGATTTGGATTTTTTAGTTTTTTTTAAAATCATTTCATTCATATTTCCAATCAATGTGGGCTCCAATTTCATCTTTTAATATCAATATCGCAATTTCACTTTGAATACTGAATACAGTGCTACACGCAAAGTATTCCTCTTTTTCTTCCTCAGTCATCTCTAAAGCTTTATTTTGCCATAGATGAAGAAGCTCAATTGCTTTATCCTCTCCATATTTCTTGATAATAGACTCACGACTCTCGTCTGACAAATTCTTCACATAGTCTTCGACGAAACTGTGGAAAGTATCAGAATCTTTCGTATATTTTTTGGGGGTTTTCAAAGGAGCTTTTTTGAATTTTTTCGCATTAATCATTTCGTGATACTTCACTTTGAAGATGCTAATTTCGTCTGTTAAAGACGTCTGATTCATAACCTTGTTATAAAGGCTTTTAATATGTATCAAATACGTGCTATCACGCTTTGCCTTCAAAGCTTTGTTTCTTGCGTCGATTATCATCTGTTCCTTTTCTTCTTTGCTCATATTGTTCCTTTCATTTCTGTGCTTATGTAACTCGGATAAGAGAGTGTTTGAGATAAAACTGATACCATTATCTTCATTTGTATTCATTGCAAATGTTATGATTATAAAATATGAAATATTCATTTTTTTGAAAAAAAAGAAAAATTAAATATTTGAAGTTTTTATGAAGGGGGTATAGCAAATCTCGTATTTTTTGTCTCATCGATCTTTACCTTTTTTGATTGTTTTTTAGGTGATTTTTTAGGCGATTTTGTAGATTGTTTTGTCGGCGATTTTGACGGAGATGGTGTTCTATATCTTTTTTTGAAACTTGAATTAATTTCATCAAAGTCTTTTTTTGACCTGACCTTCAAAACATCTTCAAATGTTTTTGTGAAAATCTCAACTGCAAGTTTATTCCATTCCTTTTCAGGTATTGATTTATCTTCAGAATTGTTTTTAATTACATCTTTGATTTCATCAATATATATCTTTCTAAACTCTTTAATAGTGTTTATAATACCATCAAGATTTTTGACTTCATTCATTATATCTCGAATAAGATCATTTCTTGAAGATATTTTTTTTTTCAGTTTGTCTTCTAAAGAAAGTAATATATTGTTGTCAAATTGTTGATTTTTAAACAAATCTAAAAAAGAGTTTCTTGAATTCAAAATTGTATTATAAATATAATTATCAAATTCTTTCAGTAACGTAAATTTTTTGTTATTTTGTTTTACAACATTGTCTCTTTCTGATATTAGGTTTTGTATTTCACTTTTTAAAGTAGATTTCATTAATGTTAAATTGTTATGACTTTCGTTCTTTGAAGACGACATTTTTGTATCCTATATATTAGAGATATATTTATTGTTTTTGTGCTTTTTTTTATTTTTTATAGATCGAATATTGTTCTTCTTTTTAATTTTTTGGATCGTTTTTAACATCTTAACAATAAAATTCAATTCTTCTTGCTTATTCTGAAATATTTGGATCACCATTTATGACAAAATACTATATTTTTATCATTTTTTATCTTTTTTTTATCACATATATAATAAAAGATATGGTTAAACAAAATGGACGTGGGTTCATAGCATCTGCAATCAAAGATGTCAAAGACAATCAAAATGTATTCGAACCCGCATATGATACAATTTCGAATATTGGATTGATTTACAAATTCATTGGAGCTGTCATTACCTCATGTATTGCCATTGTTGCAATTATAATCGGGTTTATTTTAATCAGATTACACTCTAAAAAAACCCAAAAAACTACAGGTATTATCAAGATAATTTCTTGCTCTTCTGATACCCCAAGAAGTAAAAACAACTCTGAAAACTTAAAGAGTCAAAAAGAATGCGAGGTCAATATTGAATATACTGTTGGTGAAGAAACATTTTCGAAAAATTATACCTTTCAAAAAGTTGTCAATGATAACGACAGAGTCACTATTTATTACGATCCGTCATATCCTGATAGTTTTGTTGTGGAAAATTACAATTTTTTCATAGGTATTACTATTATAGTCATAGGTATAATCTCAATGATATCAGCATGGGCCCTGTTTGCTATGACCTATTTCTTTAAACCATTGAGAGCTGCCGGGGGTATTGATGCAATTGTAGATACGTTTGATTAATCAATGTACTCTTTTTTTTAATATACATATTTAATAAATATGAAATCTAATAACATATCTCAAAAACACGAACATAACAATATAATAAATTTAAGTCAAATTCAAAAATGGAAACAAAATATGTATAAAAACCCAATAACTCTTATGAATATAGATACAAAGCAAATAAGTTTTATACATATTGAAACAGAATACGGTATCTTATATGAGAATGCCTTTAATTTGTTATGGAATAAAGAGAAAAAACATTTTAAACAAATTGATAAAGTTATCGAAAATATTAAATCAAAATTACCTAACTTACATTGTTACTATATAAACGACGATATCGACGATGATTTTGATTTTTTGTTTTATTATTGTTTAATGCAAAAAATAGAAACCAAATATCCTAATAAAACTGACGAGGTCAAACAAAATATTCATTTATATTTGAAATATACAGAAATTTACAATATTATTATTTCAAAACCAAACAAATTCATGAGAAAAAATTGCAATTACTCTCCAATTAATAATATATCATTATTGAATAAATATATTTTGCAAATTATTAATGTCTTTTTGTACGAATTTGCCGAATATGTTATGATTTTAATATCAAACATTGTTATATCCTTTACCCATCTTGGTCAAGGAGAATTACAAAATCTTGAAATGAAATTGAAGAACATGAGTGATTTACGAAAAATAAGTAATGATTTGAATATTGAAATTACAACAAATACTTTGACAAAAATATTTGATATGATTTCGCATAAAATTAAAGACATTTCTTTAGACAAAAATATTTTCTTTAATGAAAATCAATTCGGTGATATAATTGAAAAAATAGATATTGGGAATTTCATCATCTATACTGCACAAGATCTTATTCAAATTGCGAAATTTAATCAAACAAAACAAATAAAAGAATTTGAACAATTAGAATATAAAGATATTGAATTGGAAGAACCTTTAAAACCATTTTTAAAATATAATGCATCTCTTCCAAGGTCTCCCGATATTGAAGAAATACGACAAACATTTCGAGATAAATCAGAAGAACTAAATAAAAGTCAAGAAGAAGAAGTGCAAAGAATTTACAAGAAGCAACTTAAAAGAAGACAGGACATGCAAAGTATGGAAAAAGAATCTATCGACAAATATAATGCAGAAATGGAAAAATATCAATTATCAAAATCTTTATATGATCAAAAATTGGCTTCTATACAAGAACAAAAGATTTCTCACCTTGAAAATAGTACCAAAAATTTCAATAAATCTCGTGACACTCTTTTATCTGAATATATTGGTGATGAAAAAGATAAATGTAATTTAGATAATAACGAAGCTTTATCTTCTCCATTTAGTAGCGATTTTACACCTTTACATAAATATCCTCTATATAAATTACAATTACTGGTTAAAATACATACAAGGGATGAAAATAATAACATTATTCGTACAGATTGTGGAAACCCGGTTGATTTATATAATTATATCATTAGTTACTATAATGTTAATAAACATCCTATTAATCCTATTACAAGACAACTGATGACATCTGAAAACATTGATGCAATTATGGAAATGATACCATTTGCTGTCAATCAAAAAGTTGAAAGACCATATCTTATTGAAAAAATCAAAGATCGTAGTCTTTTTATAGATTTCTCCAACGACAATGGTTTTTATACAGTGTTTTTATTTAGAAATTTTGGAAGTAATGATCATTTAAATGACGAATCTTCAAAAGGTATTGATATTCCTATATATCAGATTTGTAGTTTCCCATCTGATATAGGTGATGAAGACTCTATTGATAGAACCTCTAATGGCATGGCATATATATTAGAAACCCTTTTTTCAGAAGGAAAATTATTGCATAATTATATGTCACCTTTCGCTATATTCAAGTCAGACATTTGGAGTGTTATTAAAATAGATGCAGAGCTTTTTCAATATAAAACACCAAATCATTGGAAAAATTTAGATAATACTCAAACCTTGAGATTGTTTGATGAGTTGTATAGTAACTTAGAACTATTTTTATGATTACGTATATTAGAAATATAGAAATGGTAAACATCATTGGTCATTATGAAAGAATTAGAAAAGCGAAAAATGACAAAAACTACCAAGTTGTGAGAAAAGACAAAATCGGCAATCTTGATAGAAACATTTACATAAAAAATAATATCGAATATGTTAAATATAATGGCAAATACATGCAATTGAAAAATTATAAAACTGTAATGAAAAATAAAGGTTTATATAGATCTCCGGAACCATCAAAAGAGTGTAAAAAAGACTGCGAATCTCTCAATAAAATGTGTAATAAGAAAACTGGAAGATGTAATATCAAAAAATCATTCGATGGTAATAAGGAATGCAAAAAAGATTGTAGATCTTTGAACAAAATGTGTAATAAAAAAACTGGCAGATGCAATAAAATCTGAAATTGCAATTACTCAATTTTGTATCGGATTTCTTAAACGACTTTCAATATACATATTTGATATGAGAATATACTGCTTTATTTTTTCGTATTTCCATTTCATTTGAACTAAATTGTGATACATATCTTTTACACTTTTGTTATTAATGGGAGTTTTGAAGAGTAAATTACAGCAACAAAATTTTATTTCAGTGTCTTGAACATGTGAATGTATTTCTAAACATTTATTCCATAAATCTATATCAAATTTATCAATATCAAATTCTTTTATTTTTAAATTGTATAAATTCAATATATCTTTGTATATTTCTTCACCATAATTTATAAAAATAGCATTTTTCATATTAAATAAAATGTCTTCTTCATTTTCATAATTTAATAATGTGTTTTTATATGTTTTATCCAAATCTAAATCACATGTATAATTGCTTCGATATTCTTTTGACGAATTAGAAGTATCTACACTACTTTTATCATACGAATCCATTATAATCAACAAAATATAAAATTTCGAATAGATTTGCGCATGAAATAGGGTTATGTAGTGTTTTTATCGTTATCTGTGAAAAATTGATAGGGTTGCTACATGGATATATATGATACAATGATAACTGATATCAAACTCATAAAAAAAACCAAAGATTTGTTTTGTTTTTCATACAAAAAAAATGAAATTTTAATGTTTTCAAAAATTTTCTTCTTAGAAAATAATCATAGACTTAAAGAGGATTATGATAGAGAAGTTTTTATGAATAATTATTTGAAAGATACAAACTTAGTGGAGAATAAAAAGTATTTTTCTGAATTGATTGAGATTCATGAAAACTCCAGGCCACTTGAATGTTTCTTGAAGTTCATTCCAAATCATCATGAAAGCGATTGTAATATTCTTATTTTCGAACATGCTGGTAATCATACGTTGCGATATTACATAAATAGAGTATCTCAAAAAAAGTTTGACGATTTATTAGCGCAATTGAAAGAAGCAACTCGTATATTACAAGACCTACATATCATTCATTATGACCTATATTGTGAATCAAATATAATGGTCAAAAAAGTTAAAAACAAACACATTTTAAAAATAATTGATTTCGGACTTTCTTATATTGACAAATCAGACAAAACAAATAGAGATTATCATACTGCTATAGAAAGTATACAGCATTTTAACAAGAAGCATATTTGTAACATATAAATTCACAAAAAATTTAAAATGTTTGAAATAATTAAAATGTTTAAATATTGCAAGAAAATTTTTACAAATATACAAATTTCTACATATAATTTTTTCAACAACCCTGATAAACAAACTGTTTATCCAAAAACTTATGTTTTTCAATCAGATGAAGTCGAGTTAACTCCTGTCGATATTAAATTGGTTAGATTGAATACACTTTTATACATCAAACAATGTAAAAATACGTTCTTCAAATATACTAATCCAGAAAAGTTTAATTCGGATCTTTATAATTCTTTTATTGACGATGATAATTTTGACGGCGGTGATACTGCGTTTGATGATGAAGAAGATATTAGAATTTTCGATAAATATATTTTAGATTATATTAAAAGTAGAAACGACATCATTACATATTTACAATGTAAAAATTTTAAAATTAATATTGTAACAAAATTGGAAGAATTGCAAGATTTTTCAGAATCTATACATGAAAAAGATATACTTTTTATTATTGATATGAGTGATAAGGATATTTTCAATTATTGTATTAATTCTCGAAAAAACATAAAAGACAATAATGTGATTAAAAATGTTATACTCAGTATTATTTTTAAAGTAAATGGAGAACTTATTAATATTAAATTGAATGATTCAAAACATATGAAAAATCATCCATATGTTGTTTTAGAAAGTTCGCTTAAATAAAAAATGATATTTTATTTATTTATATTAAAGGTTATGAAAAGCATTAATGTTTATATTGACGGTGCGTGTTCTAATAATGGACAACCTAATGCTTTAGCTGGTTATGGTATTTATTTTGGAGAAAATGATTCAAGAAATGAATTCAAAAGAGTTCAAGGTAAACAAAGTAACAACACGGGTGAATTGACAGCATTTATAAGAACTCTTGAAATTTTAGAACCAGATATAAAAAATAATGTTACTATTCATTTATATACAGATTCTGAGTACGTGATAAAATGTGTATCGTCATATGGTAAAAAATTAGAAAAAAACAATTGGAAGACAACTGAAAATAAAATACCCCCAAATCTTGAACTTTTAAAAAAAGCATATCATTTATTTAAAAACAAAACAAATATAAAATTACATCATATAGAAGCCCATACTGGTAAAAATGATCCACATTCTATTGGTAATTATCATGCCGATAGATTAGCATGTTTATCTATCGGAAAAACAAATGAAAGTCATCAAAACGAAGAAGTTCAACTTGATTGGATAACTTTTCACAATAAAAATAAAGCAAAAGAGCTTGGTGCTAAATGGAATGCTAAGAATAAGTACTGGTATGTTAATAAAAACGTTGATGATCAAATTATGAAGGAGCTAATTTTATTAAAAACTGAAGAAGAACCAAAGAATAATGAAAATAAAATATACATCAAAATAAGTTTCGCAAATAAAAACAAAGCCAAATCTTTTGGAGCAAGATGGGATCCTTCTGTTAAATCATGGTATTATATTGAGGCAGAAATATCTACTGAAAGAAAAAAAGAACTTGATAAATTATCAGGTTCATAAAAACAATTTAGGTTTTTTGTGAGTTTTTACTTAATCATTGAGTATTGTATTTATTTTTGTAGATTCTTTCCGTTTGTATTTTAATTTATTGACCACCATATTCGTGATTGCCAATATCCTGGACATTTTCTCTTTAAGTTCTCCATTTTCTTTCAATAGTTTTTCATTTTCTTTCAATAAATTTTCATTTTCTTCTTGAAATTCTTCAGATCTTTTCCTTTTTTTTGCTTTCATTAGACATCTCAATCTTGAATATTTGATCGTCGTTGTAAAATGTCAAGTTTTCTGATAACTTTGATTCATATACCTCATTGATGCTCTCAAACTTATTGTTTTTGTATACAAATATCTTCATATTTATATGGTTTAAACATTAATTGTCATTTTTTTTCAAATTAGTTGCATTTTCATCATTATTTTTGATTATGAGAATCTGAAAAATTGATATAAAACAAATTACTTGAGAAAAAGATATCATGAAAGTTAAAGTAGAGGATATGAATGATAAATTAAAGATTATTTCATTATTTACTGGAATTGGAGGTATGGATATGGGATTTCACGATAATGTTATTGTACATAAAGATTCAATTGTATATAACGATTTTGTAGATAAGCCATATACTATAAAGGATTTTGTCGTGTTGAAAAGAAATAATTTCGTTTCTTTATTTCAAAACGATATACTCAAAGGTGCAAAAGAAGTTTTCGGATTCAATAATGATAATTCCAAATATAATACAAAGAGTATATTTGATTTAATTTCAGAAAAGTTTGTATTTCCAAAAGCAGATATAGTTATTGGGGGGTTTCCTTGTCAAGACTTTTCACATGCAGGACAAAGAAAAGGTTTTCAAAGCAACAAAAGTCACAATTCAAAGGAGGAAACAGATTTTGAAAAAGAAAATGGTAGAGGAACTTTATATAAAAGTTTTGTAGAAGTCGTCAAACAAGTCAAACCGAAGGTATTCGTAGCTGAAAATGTATATGGTCTTATGACTATGAAAAATGAACCTATTAAACAAATCATACAGGATTTTTCGGAATTAGGATATGATGTTAATTATCAAGTTATATATTGCCCAGACTTTGGAATTCCACAGACACGAAAAAGAGTGTTGATTATGGGAATATCCAAAGACAGAAAAAAAGAGATTCGTCAAGAATGGAATTATATAACGAAAAACAAAACAAAATGCAATATTGGAAAATACTTTCTTCACCTCAAGGAACCAAATGAAACCGATGATATATCACAAATGCTCTTTTCAAAAGCAAAAAGACTTGAAAAAGGACAAGGTCAAAAAGAAATTAACCTTGATTCATTCGCTCCAACCATGAGAGCAGAACATCATGGAAATATAGAATTTAGAAGGTATAAAAATAGTCAATTAAACGAAAACGAATCACATTTAGATGAAAGAAGATTAACAGTGAGAGAAGCAGGTTTGATACAAACATTTCCACCTGATTATATTTTTACCAAAAAGAAAAGTATGACATCCTATAAATATATTGGTAATGCTGTTCCTCCTCTTTTAGGTTATTTAATTGCTGACAAAGTCAATGAAATATGTAGATATTATTTCAACTAATTTTTCAAAATATTTTGATTTTTTGACAGTCGACCAGATAATTCAAAAATAAAAATATTCGATATCGAACATTTTTTATTTTTTGTTTTATTTTTTGTTTTATTTTTTGTTTAAGCATCCTTCTTGTATTCGTTTTTCTCTTCATCGCTCATCGCTTTCCAAGCCTCTGCTGCCTTTGTCATAGCTTCCTTTGCAGTGATGGAAGGATCGTTGGAACGGATCTCCTTCATCTTGAAACTCGTGAAGTTGTTATAAGCAGTAGGAGCCCTCTTTGGCTTCTTCTCTCCATTCTCGTCAAGCTTGTTCTTCCTTGACTTTTTTGCGTTCTTCTCCTCATCGGCTACCTTCTTGATGACATCTGTAAGAATGTCCTTCAGCTCCTTAAGATTATAAGTCTTATCATTGTCGATGGCGTTATTGAACTCGTTAATAATATTGGCAGTCGTCATTATGAAAGTGTGTGTTTTCTTTATATAAGATGGTTATACTTAAAGTAATTCTCGATCAGTTTTTTAACAAAATCGTACAAATTTATACAAATATTTTGTAAAAAGGTTTAAACAACTTTTTCTACATATATCCAACATGACTAAATCTAATATCACGCATCTAATTCTTTCTGAAGGTGGATTAAAAGGAATTATTTATGCAGGAGTCTTACAATATCTTTATATCGAAAATTTATTGGAGAATATCAAATATATTGCAGGTACCTCAATTGGTGCATTTTTTGCATTTTTGTTCGCTTTAAAATTTCCTATTGAAAATATACAAGAGTTTTTGTATAAAGTTATTAAAAATATTGAAGATGAAAAAGATGGCGTTATTTACCATCAAACATTTAGCAATCTTTTTATGAAAAATGGAATTGTTACACTCGATTTTCTTTTTACCGACATCATTACATATTTGAAAACAAATTTTGGCTGCGAAGATATGTCTTTTATTGATTTTGTGAAAAGAACTGGTGTCAATTTGTACATTTCAACAACTAATGTCAATACTGGGAATATGCAAATGTTTTGTTTGGAAAATACTCCTAATGCAATGGTATTAAATGCTATCAAAGCATCAATGAGTATCCCTTTTTTATTTGAACCAATTGAAATAAATGGTGAACTTTATTTTGACGGATGTGTTTCATCTTCATTATCGTTATTAAATGTTTTCCAAGATGTACCTGCCAAACAAAAACTTGAAATTTTATTGAATTCTATAGAAGATGAAAAAGATGAAGAAGAAATCTATCAAAATAATGATTTTTTGTCTCACATAACAAAAGTTTTTCAAACTCTTTATGTCAATCATTTTAATAAACCAATTTCAATCAAAAAAGAAAATGTTATTCTTTTTGAAAACATTCCATATAGTGAAATTTTGAAATTTCATATAACAAATAATAAAATACATTTTGATATCACAACAGAAGATTATGATAAACTCGTATTAACAGGATTTAAAGGTGCGTCTGATTTCTTTCAGAATGTACCTAAAAATAATATATAACAATTCACTAGATGAATGAAAAATTAAATTTCGTATTAACAATATTATTAGGAGGCGTTACAAGTGTATTATTTGGAACTCTCATTGGTTTTGTTGTTGGATATACAATTCCTTCTCAAGTTTCAGAAGAATGCAAAAACTGGAATAGGTATTATGTTATGGAATTATCTCTATTTTTGACTGGAATTTCAACAGCATTGGTCACAAAATTTATATCATTGAATTAATTATCAAAAAATGTTGTTTCGTTTGCAACAACATTTGTTACCTTTCTTTGATTTTTTAAAATAAAGGATATAACTTGCAAACAAGTGTCTGCAAGATCATCCTTTTTTTTATATGATTGGAAAAATGAATGAAGTTTCTCATCATTTTTGATATAGTTTTGACATATTTCAATTGAATCAGATTTATTGTATTTATATTTCTCTTGTTTTGTTAGTTTACCAACAATAAGACTCGAAGATGGTTTATATTCGTGAAATTGAAGCTTCAATGATGGATTAATCAAAATAACTTCCTTTACTTTTTGATCCCAATGTTCTAACAATTTGAAATATGAATAAATTAAATATTGTATTGTTTTCATTATTCCATTCAAATTCGATGGTTGATTTTCGATAACTACATAATCAATGTATGTAATTTCTAATGTCTCGAGTTTTCCAATGAGATTATCAAGTTCCAAAAATAATACACTTGATAGTTTATCGACTCCTTTTATTTGTTTTTTACTCTCTGCTAAAGTAATTATTCCCCAATCTATTATATTTATTGTTTCATCTTTTTCTTTTAATATACAATATGCCAAATTCTTAACACCAATATCAAAACTAATATATATCATATTACATTTATAAATTAATTTTTGTTTATATAAAAAATGAATAACATTATTTATAGTATACATAAAATGGGCGCCGGTCTTTCGCAAAAAACATTCTATGATTTTTATTCAAACGATTACATCAAAAACGTTTCTGAAGATGTGAAAAACACGATAAACACTTTTGTGGTTAGTAAGAAACGAAAAAGACAGTTTTAAATAATATTTTATATCATAATTATATGACATCAATTACTTTCAAAGATTACCCAGATTTTAAACCAAACTTATCTCCTATCCAAATGTTCGAAATGGGAATAATGGGTGGATCATATTTTCGTCCAATACATTCTCCAAAAACAAACAAAAAATATGCAAAGGAATATGAAAAGATTTCTTTTTTTAGACATATTGATATACATAAATTTGCAAATCCAGTATATGATAAAAATATAAACAAGTATGGTGTAAAAGTTGGTACTTCTTATAATTTCTGGATGTATAAAGGTTGGATTAATGAAGATATTGATCCTTACGGTTGGATACAATGGTATTGTCATTTCTGGCAAGGACGTCGAACAATTGATGACGATAGACAAATTAAGAGATGGAAAAATATTTCAGGTGAAAATGGTAGATTTCGCAAACAATTACAAAATAAAATAAATTCTATTGGAAAAAATGATCTAACTGTTTATAAAGGTATGCGTCAAACTTTATTACATTGGGCATTTGATTCAAGTAATATGGTTGTTAAAAAATAGAAAAAATGATTGTTTGTATCTTATCTTTTTATAAATTATGTTTAATTCATATCAACTTAATATCATAAAACAGACAGAAACGTTTGCTCGTAATTATATGAAATATTATGACTGGTCTCACGACTTTAATCATGTATTGAGAGTTAAAAAACTTGCCACAAAAATTGCATTATCAGAATCTCTGGATTCACACGAAATTTATCAAGTGCAACTTGGAGCTTTGCTTCATGATATTAACGATGATAAATATAAGATACAAAATATATCTCAAAAAGATATTATAAAAGGGTTTTATTCAGATAAAAAGATTGATAAAGATGTTGTCGACAACGTTGTGAAAATTGCTTGTAATACAAGTTTATCAAAAGAAATGAAAAATAATTATAATATTTATTGTAAAAAACTTCATTGTGTTCAAGATGCTGACAGAATTGAATCACTTGGGGCGATTGGTATTTCTCGTTATTTAAAATATGGTATTACCATACATGATCATTCTCTTCATCAAATTATGGAAAATCTTGAACAAAGAACATCATTTCTTGTTCAACATTTAAAAACAACAACTGGTAAAGAAATTGCCAAGAACAAAATAAAATTAATTGATCTTTTTCTGAATGACTACTATGATAGTATAATTTAGAATGTATTTTTCTAAATATAGAAAAAATAAAAAAATGATGTCTGTTTACCTTTTTTTAATAAACTACATGTCTGTATTAAATGTATCTTATTCTTTTGATAATATTCACAATGATGTTATTATAGATAATATTTGTTCATATATCGATATCAAAACTGTTTTCACATTTGCATCTGTTTCAAAAAATTATAATTCAATTCTCAAAAATATGTTATCTACTGTTATTACACATGACGATTTCCTCATAAATTATTGTTCAAAGAGAAAATATAACCTTTTAAAGGTTATTGAAAATAGTTCTTTTGAATTTTATTCTTTCTTTCAGTTTTATCATAATATTAATCAAGATCCACAACCATTATTTGAAATGTGTTTTGAATTTAGTGAAAATGTTTCTTATCACATTCAAGCTAATACAATTAATAATACCTTCGAAATCTTCAAGATTCTTATGAATTTGACAATGTCTAAATTGAAATTTCAATTTCGTAATTGCATTACAAAGAAATTGATTGAGTACTTTAGTGTAATTTATAAACTCAAATTTCCAACTAAAAAAGATATTTCATTTGATACGTTTTCCCTTTTAATTTCACACAGAGACGATATTATATGGTATTCTTCAAATATTAACCCTTATGTTCTGTATGAAAATATGAATTTATTTCAAATTGCACCTCGTAGCTTTGATTTGAGACAAAATTTGGAAAATCCTACATATAATATTGAACTTATTTCTTTAACTCATGATAAATCTATTGAATTCATCATGTCATTTTATAAATATATAGAAGATTGTAATTTACAAATTTATTTTATACACACTATACTGGAATACTTATATTTCGTTTTTACAAAAAAAGAACTCGATAATCCATATTTTCAACTCTTGCATCAAAAGGATTTATTTAAACATGTTATTATTCAAAAAACAATTTATTTGCAAGAAATTATTCTTGATTATAATATTTCACGTCATATTCGTAAAACAATTTCAAATACTGCAAAAAAATTGAATGAAGTGTTATGAAGTGTTGATTTGTTGTATCACTTTTGAATTTTTTAAAGTATATATCTTATTTGCTATAGAGAGTGCTGATTTTCTATGAGCAATTATTATCATTGTTGATTTATATTTTCCAAATACTTCATTTATTGTTTTCTGTACTGTCTCTTCACAATATGGATCTAGTGCCGATGTTGCCTCATCGAATATTAATATTTTTGGTTTTCTTATTAAAGCTCTGGCTATTGATATTCTTTGTTTTTGTCCTCCTGATAAAGATCCTAATTCTGTGCAATCAAGTACAGTATCATATTGATCTTTCAATTTTGTTATGAATTCGTGTGCATTTGCCATTTTTGCAGCATTCTCGATTTCGTCTCGAGTGCTTTGTGTACCATATGAAATATTGTTTGCAATTGTATCCGAAAATAATACACTATCTTGTGATATATATCCTATATTACGTTTCAACCAAGTATCATCATATTGTTGAATATTTACACCATCTATATACATTGTTCCTTCACATGGTGATAATATTCCAATTAGAAGCTTTGCTATCGTACTTTTTCCACACCCAGATTCCCCAATTATGGCAATTCTATCTCCGTCATTTATTGTGAAATTGAAATTATTGAGAACTATTTCTTCAGATTTTGTATATTTGAATTTAATATTATCAAAAGTTATACTTCCTTTCAATTCTTCATTCGGTATATAATATCCTTTTTCGATTGGTTTACTATCTATTATATTCACTATTCTTTCAAATGGTTTCTTGCATTTGACAAATTCATCTTTCAGATCTATTATTTGTTTTATTGTTCCATACATTCCTTGATTATGTAAAATAAATGATATCAATCCATTTGTTTTTGATAAGTATTTTGAAGATAGAATTATCACAATTGTTGAAATCGTTGGCATATTACAAATTATAAACAGATCGATGGCATATATAACACATTCTTTTATATAATACTCTGAAATTATTGCACTATATTTACAAAAACGGTCGATAGTTTCTTCCTCTGTTGAAAAGGATTTTATCATTGAAATATGTGATAGGTTTTCTCTTGTATATCCTGATAATTTCTTATTTGCTTCGTCGAATCCAGACATTGTCTTTTTATGAATTAGATCATATATATGTGATATTGTATAATTAACTATGAACATTATAGTTGTTATAATTGTTAATTTCGATGATATATTGAATAAAAGATAATAGATTGCGATAACATTTATCAAAGACCTACTCAATACATTTACATTTAATGCTATTATATTTGAAACTATTTCAATATCATTTGTTGCTATTTCAATGATGTCATTTATCGATTTTTCTTCGTAATATTTAGCGTGTTGATACAATAATTTATTAAATACAACACATCTCATTCTATGATTCATTGTCTTTGCACTATAAGTGAATAAAGATCCTCTCAAAGACGTTGTCATTATGTTCAAAAAACTTGATTGAAATAGAAAAAACAATCTTTCATCTGAAAAATCTCCTGTCATTATTTTACTTAAATTTTCATTCACCATTACTCCAAAATACGAAGCTAAACATCCGTTCAGGATACCCAGAAGTAAAAAGATAACATTGTATTCGCAAAATTGTATGTATCTTTTCAAATTTTCTAAAAACATAGGTTATTTTTTATTATGATTATTTTTTTATATGATTATTTCCTTTTATCATTTTTCAATAACCATAGTATGACATAAGGAATCTTATTTTGGGATTGGTTTCGTTTTTTATTGATTTTTCATATGGTTTGATAACATTTTTTTCATCTTCTGTTGACTTTTTGATTGGTTGACTTGATTCAGTATTCATCATGAATCTTATTTATATTAATAATGTCATTTTTTCTATAAAGTTGATATATAATCAAAGTTGAAGTATCCATCAATATTATCACAATCTCTCTGTTCTTTTTTGTCACTTATTGTCAAATTGACCATATTTTCTTTCTTACAATGAACACAATATTGACGTTTTCCATTTATATAACCGAAAACAGGTTGTTTTTCTTGACAATCCAAACATTTTGGATGACATACATCTACCATATCATTTGATTTACAACTTTTACAACATTGTGGTTTTTGACCAGGTAACCCGAATACACCTTGTGTTTTTTTACATTTGATACACATTTGTTTTCTCAAATTCGTCATTCCATTAGTTTTACAATCATTGCAATAATGTATCTTTCCAAAAGGATATCCAAAGTTAGGATATTTAATATTACATTTGATACATTTTAATGATTTCAAATTTACCATATCTTTGCTTTTGCATTTAAAGCAATATTTCCTTTTTCCACCTGGTAATCCAAAGGACGATTCTTTTACCTTACATGTCATGCATTTTGGAGAAGGCATAAATATCATTCAAATCTTTTTATCATTTTTTTTCTAATATCATTTATTCATCCAGTGCAGAATTTTTTATTAATTTTTTAATTTTGGATAGAATTTTATTATATTTTACATTATCTGATTTATTATAAATAATAAGAAGCTTATTTTTAACATTTTCATATTTTTCAGTATTTTTTATACAATTTGCTATTCGAATATCGTTATCTTCACAATACAAAAGTAAAACACCTGTATTATCTTCTATGAGCGATGAAGATAAATCACTCAGGTCATCTTCTTTCCACAAATTGTTTTTATAAACCTTACATTTGTTTTCTAATGTATATTTTATGTTATTATTTTCTGGAAAGTTTTTATCGAAATGTTTTTTTTCTATATATAATGGAATGGTATTTATACCGCTTGTGAGAATTTTTATAATTTCATCATCTGATATATGATCTATTCGTTCCGATCCAAAGCTGTTGATAATAAAATTATTATTTATAGTTTTATTCACCGAATTATCAATGTTGTTATTTGTTGTATTATTGTTTGTAATATTTTGAATGTTGGGCGTACGTGCATGAATGATACTTCTTGCCTTGCAATTATTTGCTTTTATATGTCTTGATTTATGATGCCTATTTGAAAAAGAAATCATACATTTGGGACAAGTAAGACTGTCAACTTTATTACATTTTGATTCGTGGTTATGTAAGTGCCTTGCAGTTTTGTAGATCTTATTACATTTTGAACACTGAAAAATATTTGGGGTAACATTTTGTACATTTGGGGTAACATTTTGTACTTTTGGGGTAACATTTTGTACATTTGAGGTAACATTTTGTACACTTTTTACATCCTCGTTTTTTAACACTTTTTCTAAATGTTTCCTTCCAATATGCTTTTGCATATTATATTTTCTATCTGAAAAATAGGTACAGTAATCACATTTAAAAAAAGGCATTTACTACTTTTTACTTACTTGTTATACTATATGGTTATAAAATATATTCTTATATGCTGCACATTCGCACCATTTTTACTACTTTTTTACCCCCTCTCTCCTCTAGTCGCCCCCTAGACTTTTGAGAAAACATCGTTTTTTCTTGTTTCTGAAAATTTGATCAAATCTGTTATTTGTTTTAAAACGCTATTATACTTCTCGTTATCTGTTTTATTGTAAATTATAAAAAGTTTATTCCGTATATGATCATATTTTTCTACATTTTTTATTTCATTTAATAATTTTATTTCGTTTTCATCGCAATACATCAGAAGAACTTCAGTATTATCTTTCACTAAATTATTGGTAAGCAATCCTATATCTTTCTCCCTCCAAGCGTTCTCCTCTAAAACCTTACATTTGTTATCATTTGTATACTTAATATTATGGTTTTCTGGGAAATCTTCATCAAAATGCTTCTTTTTTATATACAATGGAATGGTTCTAATTCCTTTTGTTAGTATTCCCACAATATCTTCATGTGAAATATGATCTATTCTTTCAGATCCAAAGTTATTGATTATAATATTGTTTTGATTGTTTTGAATGTTTTGATTGTTTTGAATGTTATTTGTTATATTATTGTTTGTAATATTTTGTATATTTGGTGTACGTGCATGAATGATACTTCTTGCCTTGCATTTATCTGCTTTAATATGTCTATTTTTATTATGTCTATTTGAAAAAGAAATCATACATTTTGGGCAAGTAAGACTGTCAACTTTATTACATTTTGATTCATGGTTATGTAAATGCCTTATAGTTTTGTAAATCTTATTGCATTTTGAACACTGAAAAATATTTGGGATAACATTTTGTACATTTGGGATAACATTTTGTATATTTGGGATAACATTTTGTACATTTGGGGTAACATTTTGTACACTTTCTAAAAGTTGTTGTTTTTCCAATATTTCATATTTATGTTTAGCATTTTGATGTCTTTTTAAATCAAACTTGCGCTTAGACTTATACTGACAAAGTGCGCATTCGTGCCATTTTATTGCGTCGTTTTGCGTCATTACTATTAATGATGTACATATTTATTCTTTAAATGTAAAATCCTTATCACAAAAAAACTTTCTACTGCGTTTTTTACCCCCTCTCTCTCCTAGATGCCTCCTAGACTTTTGAGAAAACATCGTTTTTTTTGTCTTTCTGATTTTCATTATATAAGAAAATATTGCATTATTTTTAATAAATGAAGTTCTTTTGGATAAATATAAATGAATCTGTTGCAAGGAGTAATTTTATGAATGATCAATTTACAAATCTCCCATTTTTAAACGAGAGAGTGTCTGCCGTCACTCCAAAAAACCTAAAAAACTACAATATTAAAAAAAACATATCATCGAAAGAAACCGATTATGAAGTTTGTTGTTTGATATCACATATAAAAGCTATAAAAAAAGGTTACGACCAAAATCATGAATATTTCATTGTTTGCGAAGACGATATGTATATTCCAGATATTGATTTCGACAAACTTATGAAATATATTTCTCATTACGAGATTGACAATGAAAAAATAGACATACTTCAAATGTTTACAAACGGACATCCTTGTATTCTCAAACTTTTCAATGAAGAATTTGCAAATGGTAAATTTTTTAAAAAACATAACAATGATAAATATCCAAGCGCTGGTTTATATTTAGTTTCAAGAGAAGGTGCTAAAAATATTCTTGATCAATATATGATATCTAATTATGATTTTGATTTTTCTTCATCAGACTGGATTGTTGCCGATAACCTGATTTATCAAAGTGTCAATACATGTATTTTAACATATCCATTTTTTGTATCAAACACGAATTTTATAAGTGAAATACATTCAGATCATAGAAAATATCATATCATGGCAAATAATATTGTAAAAGAAATTCAAAAAAAACATAATTATAATCATCTCATATTAAACAATTCAAAAAACAAATCGGTACAAACACAACTATTCGCAGGATTATGCAATCAAATTTTCATGATATTTACAACAATTGCATATTCTATAAAAAATAATATAGATTATAGTTTTCATACCCAAGATTCTACAACCATTACTAACGGTAACCCTGTTTATTTCAATAATCTTTTGAAAAATATCAAACACAAGACGACACCTTTCTTAATTGAAGATTTTGAGTTTTATAATGAAGAAAATTTCCATCATAATGAAATACCAGTTTATGAAAAGAATTTAAAAATAAGGGGGTTTTTTCAATCTTATAAATATTTTGAAAAAGAATATGATGAAATTTTGCATATCTTGGGAATTCGTTCAACTCAAACTTTAATTCAAGAAAAATATAAACATCTTTTTACAAAGCCGTGTATTTCAATACATTTCCGTCAAGGAGATTATATTTATCTCAAAGAAAATCATCCTATTTTGCCAAAGGAATACTATTTTAATGCTATTCAATACTTAGAAAAACATTTGAATCTCAATGATTACAATATTTTATATTTTTGTCAGGAGATTGATAATAAAAACGTTGAAAAATACATCGATGAAATGAACTTGAAATATAATTTTATCAAAGTATCCGACAATATTCCAGATTGGGAACAATTGATTTTAATAAGTCTTTGCCAACATCATATTATTGCAAACAGTAGTTTCTCATGGTGGGGTGCATATTTTTCTTCAAATTCTAATAAAATGGTTTGCTATCCTATGAAAAACTGGTTTGGACCTGCTCTTGTAAAGCATAATTTAAAAGATTTATGTCCATTAGAATGGATAAAAATTGATTATTAAATTTGTATTGATTTTTCATAAAATTTGAAAAAAATGACATAATACTTAAATAAAAAGTTTATATTATTTAAATGTCACCTGTTTACATTGATATCATTGATGCAACCGATCCATCATTTTATCATTCTGTTTATATTGTCTCTTCAATGATGAATACCATTTTTGATTGCGAGTAATCACATGTGTAGGTTTTCATCAGTGTTGTTACAGGTGTCATTTGTGTCATATATGTTGTGTTATATGTGTTGTTAGTGTCGCAATTGTGTTGTATTTTATTTGCCTTGGCTGCGTGTAGTTGTTGTATAAAAACCAAAAACCAAAAAATGTTTTTTTATTTATATTAGTTATTGTTAGACATATTCTATGCAACTTGACAAGTTTTATACATCACCGCATATAGTTGAACTATGTTGTAATATGTTTCAGCAACATGTAAATATAATGGATGATGATGTATGCATTGAACCAAGTGCTGGAAATGGTGCTTTTATTAAACCTTTAAAGCAAATGTTCAAGAAAACCTACTTTTATGATATCAAACCAGAACACTCGTCTATAAAAGAACAAAATTTTTTGACACTCGATACTCATATTTTTCAGAATAAAAATGTTCATATAATTGGCAATCCTCCATTTGGAAACAGTTCTTCCATTGCGATCAAATTTATTAAGAAATCGTCATTTGCAAATACTATTAGTTTTATATTACCAAGAAGCTTTAAAAAAAACAGTATGAAAAAGTTCTTTCCTCCAAACTTTCATTTGATTTCTCAATTTGACTTACCTAAAAATTCTTTTGTATTTGATAATAAAAGTGTTGATATAAATTGTGTTTTTCAAATTTGGCAGAAAAAAGATTTTAATAGAGTTATTCCATTAAAGATATATCCAAATGGATATTCGTTTGTAAATAGAAATGGCAGACCCCATATCTCTATTCAAAGAGTAGGATCCAAAGCAGGGCAAATAACTAAGGAAAGTATTACAAAATCAAAACAAACACATTATTTCATTAGATTTGATAGATTCAATAACAAAATTTACAATAAATTAGCTAACATATCATTTGAAACCAAGCATTTTGTTACAGGACCAAAATCAATATCTAAACAAGATATTATTAAAAAAATTAATTACCTTTTGGATAAAGCGTGATTATACAATGTCACAACTCTTCCTGTCGAGGGATATTTATAAAACTCTGTCATGTTTTTGATCTCTCTCATATGTTCTTCGTTTACAAGTTGTTTTCTATCACATACAATATTTTTCAAAATTGATTCTCTGGATTGTCTTTTCATTTGAACTTGATCTTGGTATATTATACATTTTGCAGTGAATTGAAGTAGTTCTTTTTCAATTTTAGATTTCCAAAAGTTATGTTTTAATGTTACAATCCATTTGGTTTTATCCACTGACAAAGGCAATAAATTGACATTTACAAATAAATTTTCACCACCTGGCAATGATACTCTTGACCATGATGTTAAAGGATATTCGAACATATGAAAATTTATAGACTTCTTTAATCCTTTTTTCAAATATGTCAAACCATTATAGGTTTTATAATTAAATGACATTCCGATAATATCCTTATTTTTGTATGTATGTTTTTTTACATTTTCTGGAGGAATATCGCTTCCAAAACCAAGAAAATTATTGTGAATAAGAGCGGGATGATTGATATCCATTGTATTTTTTATACAATCTTTGATATTAGCATCTACTTCAACTGTTATAGTGGATGTCTCATAGTTTTTATTATCATAAAAGGGTACAACAGGTGGTTTCTTCTTTATTGGTTCATAACTCCACCATAATTTGTCTTGAAATATTACAGATTCTCCAAGTGTCATATTCTTATTATATTCTATCCCATGATATGGACAATATAAACATCCGTTTACAACTTTTCCTTCGTCCAATCGTGATCCCATATGCTCGCATACATTCATTGTTGTATATGCCTTCTTTTTATCAAACCATGTAATAAGAGGTAGATCTCCTATATTATACGAATGTGGCTTGGTAGTGTCAATATTTTTCATAAAATCTATACAATGCCATTGATTGAAACACTGTATCGACATTGATATTGGAAATGTTTGTACTCGATGTGCTACAAACACTAAAAATATTGAGATATATTTCAATATCATATTTGTTAAATATAAAAAGTGAAATTATTTTTAAGTATTGTTCATGTCGAAATGTTTTTTTAACATTTTGATAAAAAAGTGATAAATTTATCATATTATAGATAACAATATGACATTTGCAAACAATAATCTTCAATCTATGAATAACGATATTCTTCGTATGATTTACGACGAAGTTACAAATCAGAACCGTGATGAAATTAACATATTCAAATTACAGTATAATAAGTTCATTGATAGTAAATCATATTGTGATAAAGATTTTTCGTATATTTCATGCGAATCAGATGAAGAGATGTATTCATATATTCAAGAAATAGAAGAATGGATTAATAATTATATATTACAATTGAATCAATCTCAAATGAATTCAATTATATGCAGTTATGGAATACAAAAGGCTTTAATATTGTTGTGTAATTATCACAAAATAGCCATGGCAAGAACATCTCAAGATACGATAAATACCATAATGAATATTCAGTCGGAAAATGACATGGTCCGATTAATTTTACACGATGCAATCAATTTCCAAATTATTTGGAAAGACATCATGGCTTAAACTATTGAGTAAGTTGAGTCCTCCAAAGCTTGGTTAAGATAGGGTGATGTCTCACTTGGCGTGGTTTGATTGTTATTTTGCGATTGCTGTTTATCGGGATTATGATTTGAGGAAACTGGAGGGAGTGGCTTCAATATTTTTAGTAAAAGATGTTGTCATGATTCGACGTTATATAATTGACAAAATTTGATAATAAATATTGATACATTTATTAAATTGTTCCAATCTATAGTTGTCCTTGGATTATTTTGGAAATTTATTGTCAAGTAATTATCGTCTTCTACATTGAATTTTATTAATTTTAAACGATTGTATATTTTTTCAGATTTGTTTTTCATAAGTTCGTTGATAGAATTGAAATGTTCAATATCATAGATTCTGATATCTTGATTATTGAAAAGAGTTTTCAAGTATAATTTTAATCCATCTATGATTTTGTTTTTCGCTTCTTGTTTTGTTGATGTTGTTTTTTCTTCTTGTTTATTATCAACAACAGCGACATCAGCGGGAGCAGCTACAGAGGCAGCAGGCGCATTTGTACCATCTCCATCCCCCCTGGATTGTCCTGATCCTTTTTGTTGGTGTTCTAAATAAAAAAGATATTGTAAATGGGGAAGGTAGTTATTTTTGATATCATCTATTATAGAAATAGCTTTTTGTGAATCTTCTGTTTCTGGCATACTTTTCTTTATTATACATACATTTTTTATTTTACATAAAAACTTAAAAAAATTTATTTAATTAAACTTGCTAATCCAACCAATAATAACAAAAATATTAACAATACTGCAATTATCCATTGGTATATATAAATGATTTCACGTCGATTGTCTTCACTACATTCACATTCAATTTTTTTCAATTTATAGATGTATGAAATAAGTGCTATTAAATTCATTATTCCCAAAATAATTTGAATTCCACTTAGATATATCATATATATTGGTAATTCAAAAGAGAAAACAGTTCTTAAAAGAAAAATAGTTACTGATAGACAAATATTGAAAATAGTCCAATATTTAATATACGGTGTTCTCCAATCTTCACTACATTTACACTGAATATCATCAAGTTTTTGAATCCATGTCACCACAAAAATATTCATAGCCAATGCAAATAAAAAGAAAGGTAATCTTATTAAATGTGTAGTTTTCGGTTGTTCCAAGATTTTCTTCATTGTCTGTGTCTATTTATCATAAATATTTTTTTTAATATCGTTTCAATCACTTGAATCACTTTTTTCACTCTCTTCATCTTCGTAAATAACTGTATACAAAATATTTTCAATATCATTATCCGTAATGTTATATTTTTTTGGAGAACAATACAACGATCCGGATGGAGTGTCCATTTTTGTAGGATAATCATTAACAATTTCTACGTCAAGATCAATTAAAGATAATAAATATTCTATTTTTTTTCTTTCTTTTTCATTATTGATGTAATATACTACTTTTTTATTATCATAACAAATAATAATCCTGTCGGCATTTGATGACATATAGAGTTTTTCAGAACTAAAAAATACAAGAAATAAATGGTCGAAATCAACGGATTGGATTGGTTTCAAAATAGGTTTCGGTAACAATAATGAATTATTTCCACAAGTTTCATTAAACATTGGATTTGAAAACTGTGAACACAATGAAGTTTTAATCAAAGGTTTATAATTTATAAATCTATTTACATTAAAAAATGCATCAACAAATGAAATCATAATAAGAAAAAATAAAACTCGGTTCATCATAACATATAATACTATATGTTCTTTTTGTTTATATAAATACTCGAATTTCATTTAAAAATATATTGTGAAAATACAAATGGAATGCTTTTATACCTGACAAATGAAATTATTGAAGTTATTTCTAATAATTTATGTCTCAAACACTTGTTAATATTGAAAACATCACATACTTCATTTGAAAATATTTTGGATAACTACAAAATTGCACATTTTCTGCATGAATATAACGTGAATCAATTAATAGAAAATAGTCATTTTACAAACTCCTTGTTTTTTCAATATGCTGAAAATATTGATAAGGATACCATGTCCAATTTCAAAATACAACGAGTTTTTGATAAAAATCAAAGCGATGTTATCAACACAATATACTTGTTTCAAATTTTAATGAGATTTGTGAAACATAAAAAGAAAGGACAATTTAAATTATTGATTACATTTCGTATGATACAATTTATCAAAACCTTCTACGAGAATTATAATCCAAAATGTTTTGAAACTTTCGAAATATTTTTTAATATTCTAAAATATAATTATGAATATGCATGGGAATCGTACGATTTCAATTTGTATGAATTGTATATAAGTATCAACAATTTTTTGAAACAAAAAAGACCATACGAATCAAAAGCAATTTTAGATAAGTTAATAAACAATTTGAATATTACAAACAGTATTATATAGTATGAGGGATACCATGTCCTTTTTGATTACAAAATTATCAAGATTGTCGAGGATAATAACATGATTTTTCCTGATAAATTCAATGCTGTTGAACAAATTTTTATATTTATTTTCAAGTTCTTTCACCGTTTTGTTATTACAATTATTTTTGAGTATTTGTTCAATATTGTAATTGTTCATATTTCCGACATAATTATGAATGAACGTAATTATGAGATCATCTTTTAATTGTATGTCAAAGAATGATTCGAAAAATATCTCAATAAATAGGTTTATATTTTGATCACTGTATTTTGAAATATGTTTTTTTGAAGAAATATCAAATATTATCATATCATTATAACGAAATGAATATAATTCTTCATATCATTTTTTATCATAATTTTAAAAAATGATATATTGATTATGAATTCACTCATACAATGCTAACTCATATATTTCATATATCAGATATTCATATAAGAAATGGCGATCGTAGACAATGTCGATATGACGAATATTCACAAGTTTTTCAAAATTTATTCATATCTTTAAAACAAAACATCAAGAGATTGAAATTGAAAAAGAATGATTATCGAATAATTGTTTCGGGAGATATATTCCATAACAAAAACAATGTCGGAAACTATGGTTTAATGTTATATAAAGAGTTTATAGAAGGTTTGACAAATATTGGTAAAACAATATTATTTCATGGAAATCATGACAAAAGTCAAAACGATATCAACCAACCATCCTTAATATCATCGACGATGTTAATTGAAAACTTACATATCCTTGAACGAACAACAAGTTTTATAATAGACGACGTGTGTTTTTCATATGTTAGTGTAGACGATACACTGGATTCGTATAAAACATGTGGTAGAATTGATAATTTGCCAAAATTTCCACAAATGGAAGCCAAAAATAAGATAGCTATGTTCCATGGGACATTTGGAAATGTTTCTTTGTATAATGGGACATCTGTTTCGGAAGAACATCGCCCATATCCTTTTAAATGGATACAAGATTTCGATTTTGCAATATTAGGAGATATTCATTTGAGACAAACTGGTATTTATGGTAAGACACTGTGGGGATATTCGGGTTCATTACTCCAACAAAACTATGGAGAAGACATATTGGGACATGGGTATATGATATGGGATATTGAAAATAGAAAAACAGAAAACATCGACGTTTATAACGATTATGGTATGATAAATATTAAGCAATATAATAATGAAATCCTTATAAGAAATCGAGGAAAGTATGAGAATATTATCGAATTTCTGAACAATAAATGCTTTCCGAAAAATATAGAAATAAAGGTTTATTCAACGATTGATCTCGACTTATTAATAAATATATTAAAGGAAAAGGAAATAGAATTTAATATTGTCAGTCATATAATCGAAAAAAGACACAATCAATGTGATAAAAACGAAATTGAAGATCTCTATGTTAATAAAGATACTGTATTAAACTATTTCCAAGATCACTTGACAAAAGATCAACAAACGATATTAATAGAAATATTAAATAATTACGATTCATTATACTTTGATATCGCAAAATATCCCGATGAATTGCACGAAGAATGTTCCAAAAAAAATAAAGAAATATCACAATATATATCAAAATGCGTTGATAATGGTGAACAAAAACTATTGAAACCATTTACTATTAAATATCTGGAATGGAAAAATATTTATTGTTATCAAAACTTGAATTACATTAATTTATCGAATGTATATAATAGTACATTTCTTATATCAGGCGATAATGGTACTGGCAAGACTGCTATATTTGATATTATAACAACTGGTATATGGGGAGAAACTACATCTTCGAGGAATGGACATGTTGGGCAAAGCATTATAAATAATAGTTATAATTCTGGATACATCGAGATTCATATCGAAGTTGGTGATATAGAATATATTATAAGACGTAATTACAATAAAGGTCAAAATGGTATTATAAAAAAGGTGTCGATTTTTCATAATAATACACTTTTGAAAAAAGAAAATGCAGCAAATGAAGTGATAAAAGAACTATTTGGTACAATAGATGAATTTCTCACATCATCAATGATAACACAATTTGTAGATAATGATATATTAAAAATGAATTATAAAGAATGTATATCAATTATCGATAAAGCAAGTTCGTTGGATTATATTTATAATCTATATACCTTGTTCAAAGGTTGTTTGAATAAATACAAGGATTTTTATAAAATTCTATTCAATAGACGATGCGTTTATGAAAAATTAATTATTAAAGATGATCAATTCAATACGGGAGAATTCGTTGAAAAATGTTTGAATTTAAATCAGGAAAGAATAAAATTGGAGGAAGAATATGATAATATTAACATTACTTCGAAATATGATAAAAATGAAATTTATGCTTTCAATTACAAGGAAATGTTATCAAAAAACACAAACCAACTTACATCATATGAATACACTCAAATTGCAAAAATAAATCAAAACTTATATGAAAGATTGAGTCATAATTCCCGAAGTCAAATTTATGACAAATCATTATTATATAATGATACTATGGTGATGCAAGAATCTACGGTCAAACCTTGTGAAAAACAATTTATCGAAAGTGAAGAAATATTTCTCCAGGATTATGATCGAAGTCAGTCAATCTATTTAGATGATTTTGAAGTTACAAAACAAAAGAAAGATGATATTGATACTCAAATTTTCGATTTAATGAAAAATAAACCTGAAAAAATCTCAAAACCAAAATATGATATTGATTTTATTACCCAATTTGTTGCAAAGTATTATAATACAGTTGTTGATGATCTGAAAGATTATTTCAGTGAAAACATTAATGTTTCTGTTTTAGAAACTGAGATTTCATTGGAAGATTATCAAATTGCTCAAAATAAAGTTAAATATCTGATAGAAGAAATAGAAAAGAAGAAAGATTGCTTGAATTATGAGGAAAACAATTTGAATCAAAAATATCAAGAATATACGAATCTTTACAAAATAAATGTTCAAAAACCAGACAGCACTTGTCGATACAAAACAAGTAAAGGGATATCAAAACAAATAAAGGTGTATGATGAGAAAAATTTACATTTACAATTTGATAATCTTACGGAGAAAAAAAAGAATATGAGTTTATATTTAGAAGAGATAAATGATAATGAAAATCAAATCATACGTCTTGAAAACGAATTGACAATATATGTTCAAGATGATAACTATAAATACGATCCGTGTTGTATTTATTGTTGTAACAGACCATGGGTTATTCGTATGAATGAAATAGAAAAGGAACTTATTTCTCTCAAATCTAAATACAAAGATAAAAATGAATTCAAGATAGAATATGATAAAGTCATGAAAGAATATGAGAATCTATACGAAGAGATAACAAGATATAACATTTTGAAAGATTGGTATACTTATTACATTTTTGAAGAAAAACATAATAAAATACAAAAGGACATTGCATTGAGCAAGGGTGAAAAAAATAGACTACATAACGAAATAAATGACATGGAAAAGGATTTCAAATCAAATAAAGATATTTGTGAAAAATTCCTTGTTCAGTCGTCTTGTATATATAAAATATGGAATGATATTATCGATTATGACAAATATGTATCCTGGAACTCTTTATATCAAAGAGTAATCGAACAAAAGTCTATAATCGATGATGATTATGATAAACATTTCAAATACATAAAGTACGAACCAAGGTATCTCAAACTTCAAGAAATGAAAGAAAAATATTTGAAGTGGGAAAATACTGAAAAGAACAATGAAATTATAGCTTGTTATGAATATCAAAAGAATCAAGAACTTATCAGTATATATAACGAGATGATAAAGTGTATTGAATGTTTAGAAATCAAGGAAAAACTTGAGAGGAAAAAAGAAATAATAGAGAAAAACAAGAAAATAAATGATCAAATTCAATTTTATCAGAAAGAGATCATGAAATATGAAACCCTTAATAAAACAAATGAAAGGAATGTTAAAGAATATACGATATATAATGATAAAATGAAGTCTATTGAAAACATCATAGACATGATAGAGATAATAATAAATAAATTCAAATTATATCGAATTGATTTGTATAAGTCTATCATATTGAAGAAGTTGGTAAAAAATGCAAATGATTACATAGAACAGACTTGTCACGTTGAATGTAAGAAATTTGAGCTTGATTATGTCATAACAGATATCAAGGATAATATTCATATAAATTGGTTAATCAAAAATGAAAACGGGACAAATGGTATACATCAAGCATCTGGATTTCAGAGATTTGTGATTTCAATGGCATTACGCATGGTATTATTTCAAAGTAGGAGATGTAATCAGATATTCTTTGACGAGGGGTTTACAGCGTGTGACAAAAATAATATGTCAAATGTTCCTTCATTTTTGAAAGGGTTATTAAAAACATTCAAATCGGTTATTATTGTATCTCATATAGATTTAATTCAAGAAAACGTTGATATAATTTCGAGAATCAAATATGATATTTTAACGGGATCTAATATATGTTGTTAACATATTTACAAAAATATGTGAAAAAATGACACGAAAAATATATAAAATACTAAATGTCAATTATAAATATGCCCGAAGATATTCTCGAGACTATATTGAGTTATATAAATCCTGTTGAGAAAACATTAAATGAACATATTGACATTATTTCACGAAATGGTTTAGAAAAGTTTGTAATTCAAAACTTAAACCAAAACTATGTGAATGATGAAAATGTAAATCGTATATTTTCTTATGTTCAAAATCTTAACAAAAAAGAAAAGGATAAAATTTTATGTGAATATGGATTGGCAAAAGGATTGCAGTTATTCTATAATTTTCACAGACACATTGGATATTCTTATAGTGATATATGCGAGTTTTTCGAATTACATGATTTTCCTATAGAAAATGATATCATTGTAATTATATTCATGAGAGAATTTGGTATATTTAGTGACGAAAATTGAAAGAATATGTACGATAAATGTAAAATATTGTATTTTTTTCGTGATTAAAAAGAGTACATGTTTGATACTTTTTCTAAAAAATAAAATAAGTTTATAAAATTTTGAAATATGTTAAGGAATGTACTCTTGCAGTCAATTGGAAACATCTTTTATAAATATTTATAGTCACAAAGCTTCTTGATCAAGGTTTCCTTTTTGATACTTACTATTTTACCGTCAATTTGTTTTGTATATCTTATTTTTTTGTTTTTTGCTATATTTTGTAGTTTTTCAATAGAGTAATTTTTTAACCTTTTTATATATTTTCGTTTATCAAGACATTTACTTCCTCCAATCGTTGAACTTGTTGAATTACTTTGACTTCCCGAACTATTGAGACTATTGGACGGTAACTTGTTTTTTATTTCATCAGGAAGATTTTCGATAATTGTTATATCGTTTTGAGTTAAAAACTTATTTATCTCTTCGTTTTTAATATCAAAAAAATATAGCATTTTAAAATCATAACTACAATATAATTGATTCAGTGAATTGTTTGATAATATATATTCGACATTATCATCATTATCATCATTTTCATTTACCCCTTTTAAAAAATAATGATAAGGATCGTCTAAATCACCATCGATAGGCTGTGCATGTTGATATTCTAAAATGAAATCAAGATTTTTATATTTTCGTACATGTATTTTACTGCCTTCGTCTTCAATTACAAAATGGTGTAATTTGATATTATAATCATGGTGTAATTTGATATTATAATCATGGTGTAATTTGATATTATTATCATTATTTTTGAATATGCGTTCTACAATTTCTTGATCGTCTATATTATATAGTGTTTTGTATTTAAATTCATAATCATAATAAGAGTTTTTAATTCGATTTAAATTAAATTTTGGACAAGATTCTCTTTGTCTAAGTATTGCTGTAATACCCTTCTGTTTTTTAAGAATAGGAGAACGAGATGAAAATGATATCGATCGTTTTTTTTTAGTTGACATATTTCTTCTATTTTTATGAAAGAAAAAATGTAAACAAGACGAGATAGATTTTTATAATTATGAATTTGAGTACATGTTTATTACTTTTTCTAAAAATTAAAATAAGTTTATAAAATTTTAAAATATGTGAAGGAATGTACTCATTTTAGGGGCTTAAGGAATCTTATAATTTTGAGTACATGTTCATAACTTTTTCTAAAAAATAAAATAAGTTTATAAAATTTTAAAATATGTAGTGAAATGTACTCATTTTAGGGACTTAAGGAATCTTTGATTTTGAGTACATGTTTGTTACTTTTTCTAAAAATTAAAATAAGTTTATAAAATTCTAAAATATGTTAAGGAATGTACTCTTTTTAAGGGCTTAAGGAATCTTATGATTTTGAGTACATGTTTGATAGTTTTTCTAAAAATTAAAATAAGTTTATAAAATTCTAAAATATGTGAAGGAATGTACTCTTTTTAAGGGCTTAAGGAAAAATAATCATTTGTACTGCTTTTTCTCATCATCGGTCATCTTGTTCCATATTTCGGCAACCATTGGGAGAAGCTTGTTATATTTAACATCACTGTATGAACTCTTAATTTCTTGTATTTTGATTTTGATAAAATTGTTATAAGCAGTTGGTTCCCTCTTTTTTTTAGGCTCTCCGTTTTTATCAAGCTTGGGCTTATTGACTGGTCTTCCTCTTTTCTTTGGCTTGTCGTCATCATCGTCTGATTCTTCGTCGACGTACTTGTTATATGAAATATCAAGGATTGTTTGTAACTGTTCAAGACTGTAATCATTTTTAGTATTTATTTTTTCATTAAAGTCTTTCAAAACAAACTTAGTAATCATTATATTGTATTGTCAAAAAGTAATATAACTAAATCATTTTTTTCTTGCACTTTGGAAAAATAAATATAATTTAAAAATAAAGATGGACAAAAAACAAAACGAAGGGTTAGCATTATCCAAATATAATATTTATACATCAAAAATAAGAAATGTGTATAATGGATCAAATTTAGGCATGGCATTAATTGGTTTATCTCAATCGAATCTTATAGATAATATAAACAGTAAAAGACAAATACTATTTGTCGGAACCAGTCTATTAATCATTGCAATATTATATGGAATAGACAATGTATTAGATTATGAAGATTTCGTATATAAACATGGTATAAATGATAATGTAAGTGTTATAAACAATAACTCTATTTACAATGATATTCTTATAATCAAAATGCTATTAGCTCTTTTAATAATAGTTGTTTTGACAATAATAATTAATATATTTTTATAAAAATACGATGGTATCAAGATTCAATAAACCATCATATATTTTTTGTATTAAATAATATATACAATTTATAAAAGAACATGGATGATTCTAAGGAAGCACCTGCTAAGCAACAGATAGATACAAAAAATAGTTTTTATATTTGCTTAATTTCAACCGAATTAGACCCGGAAATAATAATTATGAATTCTATGGAAGTAATTTTAAACAATCAAACAACTAATTCAACTAATTTAAAAAATATATTGGAATATTACAATTCAAGTTTGAAAGAAAACATCGACAAAATAACATCTTCTGAGAAAATAAATGTAAACAAACCATTTGTCATGGATCAAATCAATACAATGAGTTCTGAAATCTTACCAAAAAATATATTGGGTGATGATTTTTTGAAATATGTATATTGTTATAACAATGAAAAGGATATTGAAGAAAGAGCTTATACATTCCACATTGGTTTTTTCTATAAAAATAATACGAGTATATTACCATTGGAAAATCTTATAATAAAAAACCATCAATCAAAAATTGAAAATTTGCTTTTAACATACATGTATTATATAAAATACACAATTTTAAAAGGCCAATATGTGGGAAACATTCTATGTCCTGATACTTTACAGGGTAGTAACGACGAATTTGAAAAAATAATTTCAAAAACAATTACTGATGCACAAAATAACACAACTTCTTTTTCACGTCGAGGCCAAACAGTTAGGGATAATATAGCAAAAATACTGTCAGAAAGCATTGCTAATGCAGTAAATTCTTCACAACAGAATGTTGTCAATCCAGAGACCAATGATACTACTGTGAAGAAGGATGTTAATAATATAGTAAAAATACTGTCAGAAAGCATTACTCGTGCAGTAAATTCTTCACAACAGCTTGTCAAAACAAATGATAATAGTGATACTGAATCTACTCCAAGTCTATTCGGTGATAAAAATACTGAAGCTGCTGAAGCTGCTGAGAAGAAGGCGGAGGAGGAGCGTATTGCTGCTGAGAAGGCTGCTGCTGAGAAGAAGGCGGAGGAGGAGCGTATTGCTGCTGAGAAGGCTGCTGCGGAGAAGAAGGCGGAGGAGGAGCGTATTGCTGCTGAGAAGAAGAAGGCCGAGGAGGAGAAGGCTGCTGCTGCTGCGGAGAAGAAGGCGGAGGAGGAGCGTATTGCTGCTGATATAAAAACTTTTATTGACCTTTACATCAATAATCCAGAAAAATATAACACAAAACATATTAAAGATATTATCAATGAAAACATTGAAAATATATTAAAAATAATACAAGATACTGATAAAAAAAATCTTTTTAATGAATTATATGATGAATTCAATTCAACCTTAAACCCGGAAAATAAAGATACTAAAACCCTCACCGGTATCATATATAAAATAGACCAATATTATAATGAAAATAAAGATAGACCAGTTGATGTAAATGGGGTTCAAATCAAGATGAGAAAAGAAGAATCGGAAGAAGAAGAAAAATCAAAATTTAAAACAATAAATGATGAACTATTTAAGTTTGATGTAAAAGTTTTGACTGATAATGTATATCAAGACGGGGGAAAAGAAATGATAACAGAATTGGAGAATTTAGAAAAAAGAATAAATAACGTTCAAAATCAAACTAAAAAAATGAATTTACTCAAACATTATTATAGTGTATTTTTAGATTTTAATGGAATATTATTAATGAAAAAAATAATCCAATATATTGATAAAAATAATAATAAAGATGATGAGAGAGAAATAATTAGAAAAAATGAAATAAACAAAATAATAGAAATCCAGAAAAAATTAGATAATATATTTGTAGAAATACAAAACAAAACATTACAAATACAGACAATATCTACAAATGAATCAGAAAAAGATGAATCAAAAGAAATAACAGAAGGAAAAATACATGTATTTTTAGATAAAATGTTTTTACTAGAGTTATTTTTAATATTATCAAATATTAAAAATAAAAAGGTTATTGGGTCTATAGGATATTTTATTGAAACAAATGATAAAATCACAATACCTTTTGTTAAGATAACAATATCTGAACTTATTGAAAGTATCAATAAATATAATATAAACCTTGATAAAAAACAATCGTATATTAATGTATAATATATTGAAGTATCATAATGAGGAGGGTAATGTAATATATACAATAAATCGA
>Ga0209653_1000313_pt1 | contig 43367 bp, 36 predicted proteins | sample SaaInl6LU_22_DNA_FD_184644 | JGI IMG/M metagenome (GOLD analysis project Ga0209653, IMG submission 184644) | Marine microbial communities from expanding oxygen minimum zones in the Saanich Inlet - ESP_116LU_22_DNA (SPAdes) (version 2) | ecosystem: Environmental > Aquatic > Marine > Intertidal... | reverse complement strand
GGAAGTGAGCGAATGAAAGAACGTCCAATTAAAGATTTGGTGAATGCCTTAACAGCTTTAGGAGCCGATATTGAATATCTTGAAAAAGAAGGCTACCCACCCTTAAAAATTGCTGGCAAAACAATTGAAGGTGGAAAAGTATCTATCGATGCCAGTATAAGTAGTCAATTTGTTTCTGCCCTGTTATTAATTGCACCCTCACTCAAAAAAGGATTAGAAATCACATTGTTAGGCAATGTGTTATCAAAGCCTTATATTTCTATGACGTTAAAAATGATGACATACTATGGAGTTGATAGCCAGTGGGATGGTAATACAATTTGCGTAAAAAAGCAATCTTATGTAGCTAAAGACATTCAAATAGAAGGCGATTGGAGTGCATTAGCTTTTCTTCTTGAAATTTTAGTATTGTCCGAAGAAGGTAAATTGAAAATAAATGGATTGTTTGAAGAAAGTTGGCAAGGCGATTATAAGCTCTTAGAAATTTTTAAGTTGTTAGGAATAGAAAGTAAATTTCAAAATTCTTCCCTGTATGTTTCAAAACGTAAAAATAGCGAAATTTCGAAGTCGTTGGATTTAAGTTTAGTAAATTACCCTGACTTGGCGCAAGCCTACTGTTGTTCTCTTGTTGGACTATCTAGAAATGCGACAATTAGTGGTCTTCAAAATTTAAAATACAAAGAAAGTCACCGACTTGCAGCCTTAAAAAAAGAGTTGGAAAAATTAAATCAAAAATCAGAATATACCGATTCAGAAATTAAACTTCAAAACTCAAAAATAGCGGCTCCAAAACAAAATCTTGAAACGCACAACGACCACCGTATGGCGATGTGTTTAGCACCTTTTGGAATATTATTCGATGTTAAAATTAATGATGTAGAGGTCGTAAGTAAATCTTATCCTACGTTTTGGGAAGATTTAAAAAAAATGGGGTTTATAGTAACTGCTCTATCTCACTGAGGCATTTAATTTCGTGAGTAATATTGGTATCAGAATGTGGGACAGAATAGGGATTAAAATAAATCTGATCCATACCGAATTCTCTAGAACCATGTATATCAGCAACTAAATCATCTCCAACCATTAGACAGTCAGAAGGCCTGGCAAAAATCTTTTTCATTGAATAATTAAATATCTCTTTGCTTGGCTTCTTGTAACCAACTTGTTCAGAGGTAATTACCTGATTGAAATAGTCTAGAAGATTATTGTTTTTCAACTTTTTGAATTGGACTTCCTCAAAACCATTTGTAATAATGTGCAGCTCATACCTATCTTTCAAAAAAGACAAAGTGGAATGCACAAATGGGAAAAGGTTTGTTTTTAAAGGGCACTGCTCAATGTAATCCAGACCAATTTGAGAAGCTAGTTTATCATCATGAATATTATATTCTTCAAGTGTAACTCTAAACCTCTCATCCCTTAATTTTTCTTTTTCTATCTTATTTTGGCGATATAAATCCCAAAGTTTTTCATTATTAATTTTATATCGTGTAATAAAGTCTTCAACACTAACAATACCTCTTGAGAGTAAATTGTATTTGAAATATAAATCGTTAAGGACCTCATGTGAATTTTTTTCAAAATCCCACAGCGTTCGGTCTAAATCAAAAAATATATGCTTATACATTAATATTCCATGCTAAAGTTAAAACAAAAGACCATCCAAGAACAGAAGCAATAAGAATCGGTAAGGTTTTCTTCTTGTTTGGAAAAAAGTGAAGCGCTAAGAACGTTCCTAAAGGAATTGAAAATACTATTGGAGTTAAAAAAGCAATGCCAAACAAACCGTATTTCTTGGCAGTCTTTATTGCCAAAACATTCTTGAAGTTTTGTTTTTTAGGAGCCTTAGCTTTGTTAGGATAATAGCTGTAATACAACGTCAGAATTACACGTCTGAATTGAGCAAAGAATAAAACGCCTAATATACCTCCAATGCACGTAATAAGGAAAGTTTCCCAAAATGTAAAATCAAATGTAATGGCTAATGGTATAGCCAAAAAAAACTTTACAAAACTTACTAAGAAAACAGATATTACTTCTAGAATATGCATTATACAGCTTTAATCAGATAAAGGTAACGCAAAATTCAGAAATTTATTACTAATAGCGGTATAAAACATTGTTTTCTTTATTTGTCATCAAAAAAATCTTGCTCAAAAGTATATTTTAATAAAATAAAAACAATAACTTCGTGTTAAACTTAAAAGCTGATTATGAAAAAGTACTTTCTACTACTATTTTTAAGTGTCTTCTTTCAGGACATTTATTCCCAAGATGCCAATTCTCATCTAAATTTAAATTCAAACAACATCGCTGTTGATGGTTATGATTTGGTTTCATATTTCGAAGAAAATAAAGCCGTTGAAGGGAAAAAAAATTACAAGTTTACATTTGAAAATGTTAACTATTATTTTTCTTCAGAAAAACACCTCAACAGCTTTAAAAAGTCTCCGACAAAGTATTTGCCGAGTTTTGGCGGTTGGTGTGCATACGCCATGGGAGCAACTGGCGAGAAAGTAAAAATTGACCCTGAGAGCTTCATCGATAATGATGGGAATTTATATTTATTCTACTATTCGTTTTTTAATGACACCAAAAGCAAATGGAATAATGACCCCAAAAATTTAGAACAAAAAGCCAAAATAAATTGGAAAAAAATAACAAACTAATAGCATGAAAACTATAAACTTCTTCTTAAAGCTAATCATTGCGATAATTTTTATTCAAACACTATTTTTTAAATTTTCAGCTCACCCTCAAGCAGTCCATATTTTTACGACATTGGATATGGAGCCATACGGAAGAATATTTTTAGGTTGTCTTGAACTTATATGCGCTTTGCTATTATTTGTCCCAAGATTTTCAATCTACGCAACTTTTGTAAGTTTAGGTTTAATGCTCGGAGCAGTATTTTCTCACCTTACAACCGATTTAGGGATTGTAGTGGAATGGAACGGAGAGTCTGATAATGGAAGACTATTTAGTATGGCTATAATCGTTATCATTCTAAGTGTTATTCTTATTTACTCAAATCTTAAAAGTCGACTTTTAACCAACAAGAAACAAACTAGTGATTCTACAACTCAAGAGGATATTCAAATTTGAATTTTGGCCAACGTGGCTTTTTTATTTACCAGTTGCCTTATATGGATTATTACTTTCTTTAAAGGCCCGATCTATTACATTCTTTACGGCTGTAAATCCCGGCATGAAATATAGCGGCGGACTAGAGTATTCAAAAATGGATTATTTACGTTTCTTACCAAAGGAAACAGTACCAAAAACAATACTGATTAATAAGAACATTGAGAATCATAAACTGCAAAACTTAATTATTGAACAACAATTCCAATTCCCCTTAATAGTAAAGCCTGATAAAGGTCAAAGAGGCAAGGAAGTAAAAAAGGTGGATTCATTTAACGAGCTTATTGATTTTTTAATCCGAGCATCTCGAGATGAATTTTTATTACAAGAATACATTGACTACCCTCTTGAGCTTGGTATATTCTTTGTTAAAACCCCAGATGGAAAGGAAGAAAAAATAACATCAATCACAAAAAAGAAATTTCTTTGTGCTGTAGGCGACGGAAAGTCAACATTAAAAAAAATTGTTTCTAGAAACATAAGAGCCATTGACCAAAGAAGTAAACTTAAAAAAGAATTAAAATCACAATGGAATTGTGTCGTCCCAAAGGGTGAGGAAATACTTTTAGAACCCATTGGAAATCATAACCGAGGCACTGAATTTATAAACGCTAACAATCTGATTAGTAAAGAATTGGAACACGTAATATCATGGGTAGCCTCACATATTCCAGACTTTTATTACGGCAGAATTGACTTGAAAACAAAAAGCATTGACGCTTTACTAAACAAAGACTTAATAGTGTTAGAAGTAAATGGAGTGAATTCTGAACCATCACATATCTACGACACAAAAACAAAGATAAAAAACGCATATAGAGACATATTTTGGCACATGAATATAATGTTCAAAATAAGTAAACAAAACAAAGAACTCAAAGGGGTCAAAACAGCCTCTTTTAAAGAAATATTAGTAGCCTTATATCAACTTTACAGCCATTAAACTTATGATAAACACAATTTGCACGAACAACCTTAATTCTATGCTAGAGCTTTTAAAAAAAATCACTAGCGAGGATTATGTCATACCAATTAAGCATTTGAATAACTCAACTATTGGTCAGCACTGCAGACATATTATTGAATTTTACTTATGCTATCTTAAAGGTATTGAAGAAAATCGTATAAACTTTGATTCTCGAGAACGTTCCATTATACTAGAATCAAACATAACTTCTTGTATTGAAACCATAAATACAGTAATTGAAAAGCTATCTTTATTGATGAATTATCAGAATGCTATTATTTTTGAATACAATTACACTGTTGAGGATAGTCAGTCTAATCAAATGAACAGTAATGCTTTGAGAGAATTACTTTTTTGTTTAGACCACAGTATTCACCATCAAGCCTTAATTAAAGTTGCCTTAATTGAACTTGGTAAAGAAAAATTAATAAATGATGATTTTGGAATGGCGTATTCAACGATAAGAAATAATGTGTACAGTTAGTTATATCCCTAAGAAAAACGGTTTTATCCTTACCTCTAGTAGAGACGAAAATAAAAATCGACCTACCTCGAGTCCTAAAAAGAGAAAAAAGAAAGGAGAAAATCTAATTTACCCTAAGGATAAGCAATCTGGTGGAACATGGATTGCTTCTTCAAAAGAACGAGTTCTATGCTTATTAAATGGAAAAATTTTAACAAAAATAAATCCACTAAATAAGATCAGCAGAGGACAAATTTTACTTAACAATTTTAAGTTTTCAAATACAAAGGACTTTTTAGAAAAAATTCCTCTAAAACAAATAGAACCGTTTATCCTTTTACAAGTAGATTTTAAAACCCAAATTCATATTCAAGAGTTTAATTGGGATGGTGAAAAATTGACAATTAAATCCTTCGACAATACAACAACGCATCTTTGGACATCAACCTCTTTGTATAACAAAACTGTAAATCAAAAAAGACATAGTTCACTACTAGATTGGGAAGAAAAGAATCAAGATGTTAACCCAATAAACTTTCATCTATTATTAAGGGATAATAACCATGAGCTAACAGAAATAAAAAAAGAATATACCGATATCCTAACTACTAGTATTACAAGTGTTGAAGTAAAAGATAAATCTGTGTCCTTTCTTTATTCCGATTTCATATCAAATACTAGCACAATGGTCAAACTCTAGTTTAAAATCTGAAAAATCTATTCAAAAAATTAAACTTAACGGTATGGTATTTCGTGAGCTCTGCTCCAAAACCATCGTTAATTTGTGCTACTCCATCTAAATTTGAACCTTCAAAATCAAAAACGTATCCCTTGAATCTTTCTAGTGAAAATATATAATCTAAAAGAAAGAAATAAGCTCCCTTTTTTCTGCTCTCTTCATTAGAATATGAACTCAGCAAAAACAGTCTTTTACTTCCACATAACACAAAAACAGAACAACATATACCATCATTACCTTCAACAGAAAAAATTTCACCTTTTGAAAAAGCTAATGAAGTTTGAACAATGTCATGTTCTAATTCAAACTGCTTAGACGTCATGAAATCTAATGCTAAATTTCGTTTGCTTTTTGAGAATTCATCTGCCGTATCACATGGATTTGCTATTACAAGCTCATGCCTAGTTGCGCGTCTTAAATTTTTCAAATGACTTTTTGAATAGCCTTTTCTTAGAGTATCGTGGTCTTTTAATAAAAGTTCATAGTTAGTATTCTCTTTGACTGAAAATTTAGACTTTCCATTAAGAGTATTTAGATTCATGTTTACATATAGAAAGGACTTGGGTATGGATTTTATAAAATCATCTACATCCAATTTTTTAGAATGATGAAATACCCCTAACTGCTGACAAAACATGGGTTGAGCAATGTATTTGACGCCCCACTTTTTATTCCATGGTAAGGGCATCACAGCCTCGTAGTCATTAAGTATTAAAGCGTCCCAATTTTTACAGACTAAGTCAAGGTACCAAGTCGTTGCATAGATATTTCTATTGATAGCACTTTCAATGCAGTTATCCCATTTTTTAAAGTCAATTTCTTTATGACGTTTGTAAGTTATCATGGTGTATATATTCTAGCATTTTTTCATAGAGACCACTCCACCCTTTCCATTCTTTGTAGTCACTCCAAGTTTCATTGTGCCATAATGAAACGAAATTTCCTTCAACTAACTTCACCTCATCGACAATCTTTTTAATTATGGTTAAAGATTCCTCAGGTGAAGTTCTTAAATAGTAATTAAATGTAGCATCCATCACCGCAAAAGGATGGACTTTTAAATTGGTTGTCATCTCCAACTCTAAGTCATAAAAATAAAATGGGGTACAGATACTTGCCCTGAATCCTGGTAAAGACGCATAACCCATTGTAAAATCGTTTTTTACTGATAATTCTACAAGGTTTCGGTAAGTCTTTGGAATGTCTAACTTCAAAAAATGCTGCCTCGATAATTCCACCTCTTTTTTAATGATGTTTTCCAAACGATTTTTCTCTGTAACAATTGTTTCAAAAGACGTGTTCGAGGCAAAAGAAGGATGTATGCCTAGTTTAGCATGATCGGACAAATGCTTGATTAGTAACTGAAACTTACGGCTATGTACCGAGCAGTTCTTATCGTTTAAGCCATAATCTGCGAGTAAAATAAAATATACAACATCGACATTATATTTCTTATTCAGTGACAGCTGAAACTCAAACGTATCGTATGGATCTTTCTCTTTTCCTAACAGGACGTCTTTTCGTTTTTTTATCAGTTCCTTATCCATTAAAAGGATTGATTTGATAAAGGAGGCTGTTGTTCTTACAAAACCTTTTTCTAAAAAATAGTAGGCATTATCTACATCAATAGTGGATTGATAAGTAAATTTTTGAGGCGGAAAGGTTATAGAAGAAAAATGACTTTGCAATATCTTTTTAAATTCTAACAGCCATAAATTTACTAACGGTCTATCCAAAAAGTTATGCTTGTAAGCTATACTTTCTTTGGCAGTAAAGCGATTGTAATGGTCCTTGATGTGCGGCAAATACTCTTCATAACGTGAGACAAGAAAAAAGGTGGCTGAAAAAATATCAAAAGGAATTCGTTCATCTGAATTTTGATAAAAAATTGGCAAGTCATTCCATTGACCAAATTTGATATCTTGATCCTTTACTCCTTCTTCCTCTAACAACCCATAACGTTTAATAAAAAACTCAGTATCTATTTTTTTACTCGAATAGTTGATTTTATTGCCACTATACTCATTGAAATATTCAATATCATCAGTGAGCTTATAGTCTAAATCCCAAATGGTATCAAAAATTAGATTAAAAGTGTATTCTGTTCTACTTGTTATTTTAGGTGTAAAAATTAGCATCTAGAGCTTTTGTTCGTCTGCAAAGCTAAAATACGTGTTTTGACCAATAATAATATGATCAATAATGTTAATTTCTAACAATTTAGCTCCCTTTCTCAATTTTTCAGTCAAAATAATATCACTTTCACTAGGGGATATATTACCAGAAGGGTGGTTGTGAAATAAAATTATTCCAGATGCTTTTTGCTCTAATGCAAAACTGAATATTAGTTTTGGGTCTACCACAGTAGCGCTAACCCCTCCTTTACTAATATTGATTGATTCAATAATTTTATTTCCTTTATTCAAAAGCAGTATCCAAAATTGTTCGTGATCAAGATTTTCTAAATCATAACGCATATGGTTGTAGGCATCAATACTTGATTTAATGACAGGCTTTTCTATTGGGTTTTCTTTTGCTTTTCTTTTGGCTAATTCTAACGCCGCAATTATTGTTATTGCTTTTGCATGACCAATGCCGTTAAACTGCATTAAATCTTTTAATGACATCATGGACAGTGTATTTAAGTTATCGTTACACCTTTTCATAATTTTCTTAGAAAGTTCAACAGCAGATTCAGTCTTATTCCCTGAGCCTATCAATATGGCCAGTAATTCTGCAAGACTAAGTGTCTTTGAGCCTTTTAACGCTAATTTCTCTCTAGGCTTGTCGTCTTCAGCCCAAGATTTTATACTAAGTTTTTCATGTTTCATGGCTACAATATAAAAAAAAGGCTCCTCAAAATTGAGAAGCCAGAGTATATTGAAAATGATTTATTTCTTATAAACTATTTACATGCTTAGCCAACTTAGACTTCAAGTTAGCCGCTTTGTTTTTGTGAATAATATTTCTTTTCGTGAGTTTATCAAGCATAGATTCAAGAGCAGGAAGTAACTTTAACGCTTCTTTCTTGTCAGTTACTGACCTAAGATTCTTTACCGCATTTCTTGCAGTTTTGTGGTAATAACTGTTAGCAGCATTTTTTCTAGCAGTTTGTCTTATTCTCTTTTTTGCTGACTTGTGATTAGCCATATTTATTGTTTTTTATTCATTAAAAATCAGGAGCGCAAATGTATTAATTTATTTGCTAATAATATTTTTTTTGTGCAAAAAAGAATGATTAAGGTTTATTTAACCCATTTTGCTCTTATCATTTCTCTTTTACCTGGAGGTCCGGGCAAAGTTTCAACGACAAATCCTAAGCGCTTTAAAATTCTTTTCACCTCCCCTTTTGCACAATAGGTAACGAGTATAGCGTTAGGCTTCATCATGCTAGCTAGCTTAACAAATATCTGCTCGGACCATAACTCTGGTTGTACTCTAGGGCCAAAGGCATCGTAATACACCAAATCAACCTTTACATCAATTGACATATTTTGAATAGTGTCATTTATTTTTTGCAATTCAAAAGTGGGTGATAGCATAAATGATGTATTCCAATCGGCAGTATGAAAAAGCGTAAAAATTTCTTCATCATCAGTGGCGGAAAGATGCTTAGGATACTCCAAAGATTCAACGATATGAAGTGGCAAAGGATGCTTTTCAATAGCATAGTAGCGGATATGTTGTACCGTTTTTTTGGATTCTAAGTATGTTATGAATGCATTTAAAGCCGTTCCAAAGCCCATTTCAAAAATAGTGAGGGCGTTTTGTTTACATTCTCTCAAGCCATTTTTTATAAAAACATGTTCGGCCTCCTTTACTGCGCCATGAACTGAATGGTATTGTTCATTAAGTTTCGGCATCTGTAAGGTTTTACTACCATCATTAGTTAAAATCACTTTAACGTCATTCATTCCACAAATTAACTATATTTTCTTAGATTTGCAGACCAAAATTCAAAACCCAATTGTAATGGCAAAAAAGACTCTAACTAACAAAAATTCGATTAAATTTTTGGAGAAATACCTCAATAATGCCTCTCCTACAGGCTTTGAAAGTGAAGGCCAAAAATTATGGTTAGAATACATTAAGCCATACATTGATGATTACTTTGTTGACACCTACGGGACAGTTGTAGGGGTTGTTAATCCTGAGGCTAAATACAAAGTAGTAATTGAAGCGCATGCCGATGAAATTTCATGGTTTGTTCATTACATCACCAAAGACGGTTTTATTTACTTGAGAAGAAATGGTGGAAGTGACCATCAAATTGCCCCTTCAAAAAGAGTAAACATACATACAAAAAACGGTACAGTTGATGCTATTTTTGGATGGCCAGCTATACACACGCGACACGGCGCTGATGAAAAATCTCCAAAACTTGACAATATTTTCTTGGACTGCGGCTGTAGTAGTAAAGAAGAAGTTGAAAAGCTTGGGGTGCATGTAGGTTGCGTAGTCACTTACAAAGATGAGTTCATGATTCTTAATGACACTTACTATGTAGGTAGAGCACTTGATAATAGAATTGGTGGATTCATGATTGCTGAAGTTGCAAGACTTCTAAAAGAAAATAAAAAGTCATTGCCATTTGGACTATACATAACTAATTCTGTTCAAGAAGAGGTCGGTTTACGTGGTGCTCAAATGATTACCGAAAGAATCAATCCTGATGTTGCTATAGTAACTGATGTTTGTCATGACACCCAAACGCCAATGATTGATAAAATAAAACAAGGTGACTTATTCAGTGGAAAAGGACCAGTATTAACATATGGCCCTGCAGTACAAAATAACCTTTTAGATTTGATAATCGGTGTCGCTGAAGAAAATAAAATTCCTTTCCAAAGAGCAGCAGCTTCTAGAGCAACAGGAACTGATACAGATGCCTTTGCCTACTCGACTGGCGGGGTTGCCTCAGCGCTAATTTCATTGCCTTTGAGGTATATGCATACGACTGTTGAGAGTGTTCATAAAAATGATGTTGAAAATGTAATTGAGCTAATTTACAATGCATTATTAAAAATAGAAGATAATCACGATTTTAGATACATAAAATAATCCTTTTGATGAACATCACTAAAACAACTCACTCCAAATTAGCTTCAACGGATTTCGATAATCTTTCTTTCGGAAAAAGTTTTAGCGACCACATGTTTACTGTGAATTTTAAAGACGGTCAGTGGACAAATGCTGAAATCGTTCCTTACGGTCCAATTAGTGTTCATCCAAGCACTCATGTTTTTCACTATGGTCAGGCTATTTTTGAAGGCATGAAAGCCTATAAAAATAAAGAAGGAAAGACACTCTTATTTAGACCGCTCGATAATTTAAAACGATTTAACGCTTCAGCACAAAGGCTATGTATGCCTACAATTAGTGAAGATTTATTCATGACAGGCTTAACCGAACTGTTAAAACTTGATAACGAATGGATTCCTCAGGCAGATAATAAATCGCTATACATTAGACCGTTCATGATAGCAGATAGCGAATTTATACGTGCTACACCATCATCAAGCTATAGATTTATGATAATTACCTCACCTACTGCTAGTTATTACAAAGGTGAGACCAAATTGAAAATTGAGGAAAAGTATGCAAGATCTTTTGAAGGTGGAACAGGCTATGCCAAAGCTGCTGGAAATTATGCTGCTGCTTTTGCCCCTACCAAACATGCTCAAAACAACGGCTACACTCAAGTTATTTGGACAGACGCTTTGAAACATGAATACATTGAGGAGTCAGGCACAATGAATATCATGTTTAGAATAAATGATACTCTAGTAACACCTAAACTTAGCGAAAGTATCCTCGGTGGCATTACCAGAGACAGTGTAATTGCTATTGCACGACAAAAAGGCATCAAAGTTGAAGAAAGAAAAATTTCTGTAACAGAAATTATCGAAGCTTACAAAAACAATTCTTTAAAAGAGGCCTTCGGAACAGGAACTGCAGTTACCCTCAACCCTATCGATAAGATTACATTCAGAGACTTTGACATGAGCATTGCTAAACAAACAGAAGATTCCTTCGGACAGATGCTAAAAAGTGAATTACTAAATATTCAATACGGAAAAATTCAAGATACTTTTGGCTGGACTATTGAGCTTTAAAAATCATTTTATAATGATGAATTCCAGCTTCTTCAAATAGCGGTCCTTCTTTTTTAAAATTTAAATTGGCATAAAAATCTACAACTTGCACCTGAGCGTGTAAATAAATGTTTACTGAATTAGCATCTAAATCTTTTAACACCTCTTCAACGAGAAATTTACCCATTCCTTGACCTCTATAGTTTTTTACAATAGCAAAACGTTCTAGCTTAACGCCAAAATTGGTAAAACGCCTTCTAGCTGCACCAATGTTTTTAGAATTGTATCTTAATAAATAATGAAAGGCTTTGTCTTCAAACTCGTCATATTCTTGAGAAATATCAACCCCTTGTTCTTCAACAAAAACTTCTTTTCGAATAGCTCTGACATCAGAAAACAGACTGTCCTGAAAGTTTACCCTAAAGACTTCCAACATGTTTTTCTAATATTTTCTTGATATTTGGTTTGAAATAATTAGCACCCTTTAACACTTTACCATCTTCACGAAAAATAGGCTTTCCACTCTCATCAAGCTTAGACATATTGCTTTTTTGAATTTCATCGAAAATGTCACCAATAACATCTTGCATCCCATGTTTCAAAACTGTTCCACACCAAATGTAAAGCATGTCCCCCAATGCATCTGCTATTTCAATAATATCCTCATTTTTACAAGCCTCTAGATACTCTTCATTCTCTTCTTGCATCAACTTGTGTCGGAGAAGAAATGTAGACTCATCAACATCTGTTTTAAGACGTTCTTCATTTCCTATCAAAAAAACTTCGTGGAATTTCTTAACCTTATCTATCTTATCTTTCATATTAATTTGAATGTATAAACTATTTTGTTTCAAAATAAGTTAATTTTGTACATTAATCAACAAATTCAAAACTTTAAATATGAAAAAAATAGCAATAGTATTATCCGCCTTTTTTGTTTTTACTGCATTTACAATTCACATTGATCAATACACTGCAGATGTTACCAAAAGTAAATTAGTTTGGAAAGCTGAAAAAATAACTGGAGGTCATGATGGACACGTTTCATTGAAAAGTGGAAAGGTATCTATGGATCACGGGAAAATTGCCGCAGCCAGTTTTGTAGTAGATATGACTACTATCACAAATGACGATATAAAATCTGAAAAATACAGCAACAAGTTAGTACAGCATTTAATAAGTGAAGACTTCTTTCATGTAAAAAAACACCCAGAAGTTAGTTTTGAAATGATCAAGGCTACACCTCTTGGAAATGGAAAGTTTGATGTATTTGGTAACATTACAATTAAAGACATTAAAGGTGTCATCTCTTTTCCAATGGATTTAAAAGAAACAAAATCTGAACTTATTGTAATTGGCTCTTTTACTTTTGACAGAACAAAATTCGATATTATTTATAACTCTGGTTCTTTCTTTGAAAACTTAGGCGATAAGGCTATTGACAATGCTGTGACTGTTGAGTTTGAAATTGTATTAAATAAATAATGGAAAATATTACTTCAGGCCATTGGGTTTTTGCACTATGCTTCGCAATAGCTTTTATTAGCTATCTGATATGGTCTTATATTAAAGATTTTAACGTAAACAGGATACACTACAAAGGCAGTATCCTGTTTGTGTTTTCGGTAGTAATATTTGCTTTTCTTGCTTATGTTTTCAGAGGTTATATGATTTAATTTACAACTATGAAATTCGTTAAAATAATTTTATATGCTCTTTTAGGAATACTTTCTTTATACCTCGTTGCTAATTTTTTCTTTGACAGAAAATTTGAAGTTCAAACGAGTATCGAAATAGAAAGTAGTCCATTTATTGTGTACAATCAAATTAACGATTTTTCAAATTGGGAAAATTGGGACCCTTGGCTCAGCACTGACACAAGCATTAAAATGACACATTCAGAACTAACGGATATGATTGGTGCTAGCAGAAAGTGGGAAAGCGATAACTCTGGTAGTGGAGTTATTGAGTTAACAGATGTTGAATTTTTAAAATCATTGGAATACAAAATCACAATTGATGGCAATCCTTCTTTCTTTGCTAAATTTCAATTAGAGCCCAATGACAAAAGCGTAAAGGTGAGTTGGGAAAATTATGGAGAACTGCCGTTCTTAGCTAGAATTTTTGGCCCCGTAATATCTAAAATGATGAAAGCTGACCACGAAAAAGGGCTGCAACTTCTGAAAAACTATTGCGAGTCAATTCCATCATTGACAGGCGATGTAAGCGTAAAAAATTGGGGCGGTCAAAACGAAATTTCTATTACTAAAACTTGCTCGACGTCAAGAATTAGCACTACACTATCCGAGAGCTACAATACTATTTTTATTTTCCTTGCCGAAAATGGAATAATGCCAAGCAGTTCACCCTTTGCTCAATACATAGAATTTCCAAATACCCCTGGTGAAAAAGATAAAGTGATTCTGAAATCGGGAACGTTTATAGAAATTCCTATTTCAACTGAGCTGCCAGCTGGTTTAGATTACACTCAAAAAGCGGCATCAATAACTGCACAAGCCATACACAGGGGCGATTACAGAACAATCTTTAAAACTCACGAAAAAATTAGAGCTTTTTGTGAAGAAAATAATTACACCTTTAGGCCTCAGCCTTACGAAATATACCTCACAGATCCCGAGCTAACCACAGACCCTTCAAGTTGGGAAACTCTAGTGGTGTACGAACTAGAATGACATTTTAAAACCCAAAACTTAAAACCATGAAAAGACTAATCCACATCCTAATTATTTTTTATTGCTTCAATATTAATTTAAATGCTCAGAACTATTCTGAGGGTATAAGCACTGAGTTTAATTTTAGTAATGGGCCCTTGCCAGCTATTCAAACTCAATTTGATAAGGTCTCAAAAGACGAAGTAAAAAAAGCCATTTCTAATACATTCAAAAACTATAAGGCTAGAGTTATTTCCGTTAAAGAAACTAAAGATGAATACATAGTAGAAGAATTTTTATTAGAAAGTAGTCAAAAGAAAAGTAAAGCAAAATTTAAGATTACCGAAAGTAATGGCAGCGCTACTTTATATTCTCATTTCACCAATGAAGAATCTGTTATTAGTGAGGAGAAGACACCCAATGAAATAAACGAATACAAAAAGTTAGTAAAAGGCATAGCTAACCAGTCAGTTGTATTAGTCTATGATAAACTCATTGACGAACAAGAAAATGAAATAAAATCGCATAGAAAAAAAATTAATCAAGCTAAAAAGGAAACAGAAAATCAACACAAAAACATAAGTAAGTATTCTTTAAATATCAAAAACTCCAATCAGAAAATAGAGGGTTTAAAACAAAGTTTGTCCTCTCAATTAATAATAAATAATAAGAATGATGAACTGATTAAAGAAAAAGAGTCTGAAATAGCTTCTAAAAGCGTAAAACAGATGAATAAAAACATTTCAGAATTGGAAAAGAAGAATAAATCAATATTGAAAGACATCAACAAACACAAAGCAGAAATCGCATTGTACGAAGGTCAAATAGCCATTCAAAATTCTTCAATAAAAGGCCATGAAGTTGAAAAAGAATCACTCAAAAAAAACACCAAATTAGATAAAGCAGGAAGAAAAAAAATCAAGAAAATTGACAAGCAAATTCTAGAGAGTATTGGTGAATTAGAAACCATAAAAACCTCTGTTTTAAATGAAGAAAATTCTATTAAAGGGTTGGAGGCGAAAATTGAAACTAATCAGACAGAGATTTCAAATATCAAAAAAGAGATAAATAACCACAATGAAATGGCTCTAAATGAACAACTAAAGTTGCTCGAAAAAGAATCGAAATCTTTAAAACAAGAGAAAAAGAAAATCGAAAAAGAAATAGAGAAAGAAACCAACAGTATAAATGAGAATACTGAAAACATCCGACTTTCTGAAAATAAGATTGAAGAACTCAAAGGGGAACAAAAAAACATAGAAGATCAGCTGAAAAAAGCTGAAAATAAATTAAAAGAAACCCAAACTCAAAAATTGAAGTTTAAATAACTACATATTTCTTCGATACTGCCCTCCTACTTCAAAAAGAGAATTGGTAATCTGACCAAGCGAGCATATTTTAGCAGCTTCCATCATTACCTCAAAAATATTCTGATTTTGAATAGCGGATTGTTGTAATTCCTCAATTTTTTGTTTCGAAACATGAGTGTTATTCTCTATTAGATTTAGTAACATTTCTATCTGATACTCTTTTTCCTCCTTTGTGGCACGTATAACTTCAGATGGAATTATTGTCGGTGAACCTTTTGAATTTAAAAATGTATTTACGCCAATAATTGGGAACTCACCCGTATGTTTTAACATTTCATAGTGCATAGACTCTTCTTGAATCTTTGAACGTTGGTACATGGTTTCCATTGCTCCTAAAACTCCACCTCTTTCGGTTATTCTGTCGAATTCTACTAATACTGCTTCTTCCACTAAATCTGTCAACTCTTCTATAATAAATGAGCCTTGTAGCGGATTTTCATTTTTAGCTAAGCCAAGTTCCTTGTTTATTATAAGTTGAATAGCCATTGCTCTACGAACAGAATCTTCAGTAGGCGTTGTAATGGCTTCGTCGTAGGCATTGGTATGTAGTGAATTGCAATTGTCATAAATAGCATACAAGGCCTGCAAAGTCGTTCTGATGTCGTTAAAATCTATCTCCTGAGCATGTAACGAACGTCCAGAAGTTTGAATATGGTATTTAAGCATTTGAGAACGCTCGTTTGCGCCATACCGTTGCTTCATAGCTTTTGCCCAAATTTTTCTGGCAACCCTACCAATTACTGCATATTCTGGATCAATTCCATTAGAAAAGAAAAAGGATAAATTAGGTCCAAACTTATTAATATCCATTCCCCTGCTCAAATAGTACTCAACATAAGTAAACCCATTAGCCAATGTAAATGCTAATTGTGAAATAGGGTTTGCACCCGCCTCAGCTATGTGGTATCCAGAAATTGAAACAGAATAGAAATTTCTTATTTCTTTTTCAATAAAATACTGTTGAACATCACCCATCATTCGGAGTGCAAACTCAGTTGAGAAAATACATGTATTTTGGGCTTGGTCTTCTTTTAATATATCAGCTTGGACAGTTCCTCTGACAACATTCAAAGTGTTTTTCTTAATTATTTCATAGACGTCTTTTGGCAAAACTTGATCGCCCGTTACGCCGAGTAACATCAAACCTAAACCATCATTACCCTCTGGTAAATCGCCTTGGTATTGAGGACGTTGCTTTCCTTTGTATAAAGCGTCTATTTTCTTTTGGACCTCTTTTTCTAGTCCATTTTCTTTGATATAGATCTCACATTGTTGATCGATAGCAGCATTCATAAAAAATGCCAACAACATTGGAGCAGGCCCGTTAATGGTCATAGAAACTGAAGTGGAAGAATTGCATAAATCAAAGCCAGAATATAATTTTTTGGCATCGTCTAAACAGCAAATAGAAACTCCAGCATTTCCAATCTTACCATATATATCTGGTCTATAATCTGGATCATTACCATAAAGTGTTACCGAATCAAATGCAGTTGACAAACGTTTTGCTGGCATACCTAAACTTACATAATGAAAACGCTTGTTTGTCCGTTCTGGACCACCTTCTCCAGCAAACATTCGAGTGGGGTCTTCGCCTTCCCTTTTAAAAGGAAAAATACCTGATGTATATGGGAATTTACCGGGTAAATTTTCTTGGAGTTGCCATTGTAAAATATCACCCCATCCAGAATATTTAGGCACCGAAATTTTGGGAATCAGCGAACCCGACAAAGACTCCGAATGGGTCTTAATTTTTAACTCTTTGCTTCTAACTTTGAATGTGTAAAATTCGTTTTGGTATTCTCTTTTTTCTTCTTCCCACCCTTCTAAGAGAAGCATGTTTTTAGGGTCAATGTCAAGCTTTTTGTGTTCATAAACCTCTTGAAGTTGCTTTATCAATCGGTCTTTATCAGCAACATTTGTATTTTGAATAGAATCAATGGACTTCTGTAAGGCATAAAGTTCTTGGGCTACTTCTTTTTGTTGAATCACCCATTCATTGTAGTTTCTGTTGGCATCAGCAATTTCAGAAAGGTAACGACTTCTTTTGGGAGGAATGACAAATATCTTTTCAGACATTTCTCTACTTATCTCAAATTTAGAATCCAAAGGAGCGCCAGTTTTTTCGACAATTTTACTTATTAATGCTTTGTACAGTGTGTTGGCACCTGGGTCATTGAATTGTGAAGCGATAGTTCCATAAACTGGCATAGACTCTACATCTTCTTCAAAAAGTTTATGGTTGCGCTGATATTGTTTTTTTACATCTCGCAGTGCATCCAAAGAGCCGCGTTTATCAAACTTATTTATAGCAATCAAATCAGCAAAATCAAGCATATCTATTTTTTCAAGCTGAGTTGCTGCACCATATTCAGGAGTCATTACATACATGGATGCATCTGAATGCTCTAGAATTTCTGTGTCAGACTGACCAATTCCTGAAGTTTCAAGAATTATTAAGTCGAAATTTGACACTTTTAAAATGTCTAAGGCTTTATTGACATGTGCCGATAATGCCAAATTAGCTTGACGGGTTGCCAATGAACGCATGTAAACTCGCTCATTCTTAATGGAATTCATACGAATTCTATCGCCCAACAATGCTCCTCCTGTTTTACGTTTAGAAGGATCAACAGAAATAATAGCTATTCGTTTTTCAGAAAAATCAATTAAAAATCGCCTTACCAATTCATCTACTAAAGATGATTTTCCAGCACCACCAGTTCCTGTAATTCCTAATACAGGTATTTTGGATTGTTTTGCCAATTCTGCAATTTCGCTTAACTCCTTTTTTGCCTCATCGGGAAAATTTTCAGCCGCTGAAATCAAACGTGCAATGTTTTGAACATTTGACAAATCTTTAGCGCAATTGCCAATGTCTTTGCCTGTTGGGAAATCCGATTTTTCAACCAAATCATTTATCATGCCTTGAAGCCCCATTGCTCTTCCATCATCTGGATGGTAAATTCTACTTATACCATAATCATGCAATTCCTTAATTTCTTCTGGAAGTATTGTTCCGCCACCACCAGCAAATATTCGAATTTGACTGGCTCCTTTTTCTTGTAATAAATCATACATGTATTTCAAATACTCTGTATGTCCACCTTGGTATGAAGTCATTGCAATAGCATTCGCATCTTCTTCAATGGCACAGTTTACAACCTCTTCAACTGAACGGTCGTGACCTAGATGAATAACTTCACAGCCTGTAGCTTGTATAATTCTTCGCATTATATTGATGGCTGCATCGTGGCCATCAAACAGACTGGCTGCAGTAACTATTCTTACTTTATTTTTAGGCTGGTATGGTTTTGGTTCTTGCATTTTCAATTAACTTGGGAATGCAAATATATATTTTAAGCGCTTATTTTGGCTAAATTTGCATATCGCTTCTTCAAAAAAACATACCGTTGTTCTAGGATGTGGTATTTCAGGCCTCAGTATAGCACACTTTCTATCAAAGAAATCTAATGATTTTATTGTTCTTGAAAAGAGTGAAAAAACTGGTGGAAATATCCAATCTAAGGTTATTGATGGTTTTGTTGTTGAAAATGGACCAAATACAGTTTTACTAAATAATGATTCTATAAAATCTCTAATTAAAGACTGTGGTTTATGGGATAAAATGTCTACTCCTCAAAAAACAGCTGAAAGTAACCGATACGTACTTTACCAAAACAAACTGCAGTTACTTCCTAGAAATCCCATTCAATTTATAAAAACGCCTCTATTAAAATGGCATGAAAAATTGAGGCTATTTAAAGAACCTTTTATTAAACCTCATCAGAATGACGTGCCTCTAGCCAACTTCATTAGTCGACGGTTTGGTAATGCCATTTTAACCCAATTTGTTGAACCCTTTATAACAGGTATATATTCTGGAAATGCTGAAAAGATGAGTGCTAAACATACACTTAAAATGATTTGGGAAGCAGAACAAAAACATGGCAGTGTAATAAAAGGTTTGCTGAAACAAAAAAAGTCTAAGACTTCGAAAGCACAAATGTTTAATTTCCCAAATGGACTTTCTGAACTTGTTGATAAAATGACTCAACTTCTTGGCGATAAGGTTCACTACAATACTGAGATTAAAAATATTGTTAAAGTAGATGGCGGATATCAAATCACAGACTCTAACAACAATACCATAGAATGTCAGAGAATCATCTCTACCATTCCCGCACATGCACTTTCTAACATCGTAAATAATATTGACTTAACTGCCCATATTGACTTAACTGCCCAACTAGAAGCAGTTGAATACGTTCCTGTAGATGTTTTTCATTTTGGATTTGAAAAAAAAGAAGTCAAAAATCAAGCCCAAGGTTTTGGGGTACTGAGCAAACCCTCTGATAAAAAGAACTTTTTAGGAATACTTTTTAATACTAGAATATTTCCTCATGTTTCTCCAAAAGATAAAGAGTTGTTTACAGTTATTGTTGGCGGCAGTAGACAACCAGAACTTTGTGCAATGGGAACAGACAAAGTCGAAAAAATTATTCTTGATGAGATTTCTGAACTAATGCAATGCCAGAAACCTCCAATATTTAAAAATCATACGTCATATAAAAAAGGAATACCACAATATGGCCTCGAACTTGATCGACTTATACTTGAAATAGAAAAATTTGAAGCCAATTCGCCTAACTTTCATATTTTAGGGAACTATTTCAATGGAATTTCTGTCAGCGATTGTGTTAAAAAAGCTGAAAAATTTATTGAAGACATACAACCATAACAAAAAATTAAATGAAACTAATAAAAATTCTTTCGGTCTTTATTCTATGTGGAATAGCCTTTTATATGCTAATTCCTGAGCAACCTATTGATTTTAACGCTATCTATAAAGTGCCTTCTGAATCTCCATATTCAAGAAAGAAATGGGATTCAAAACGTTTGGTAGATGCTAACGGTAATATTCCGCAAAGCATAAGAAGAAAAGAATTGCAATTTGCCCAGTCATTACCTAATGATTTAAACAATTCCAATCTCGTTTGGACTGCCGAAGGACCCTATAATGTCGGTGGTAGAACTAGAGCTCTTGCCTATGACGTAACTGATGAAAACATATTAATTGCTGGTGGCGTTTCTGGTGGCATTTGGCGTTCAACAAACTTAGGTGAAAGTTGGAGTAAAATGACTAAACCTTTTCAGCTACATAACGTTACCTGCTTAGCCCAAGACACAAGAGAAGGGAAAGAAAATATTTGGTACTACGGAACGGGTGAATTATCAGGAAACTCAGCTAGTGGAAGCGGTGCTTATTTCGATGGAAATGGCATATACAAATCCATTGACAACGGCCTTACATGGGACTCAATTAGTTCCACAGCAGACAACAGTCCGGCTGGAAGTTTTAATGTTTTTGATTTTGCATGGAATATTGTCTTAGACCCTACCAACCTTGAAGAAGATGAAATGTATCTAGCAACATACGGAGGTATCTACCGCTCAACAGATGGTGGAGAGTCTTGGAATGAGGAAATTGGTGGCGGAGAAGCTTACTACAATAACGTAGAAATTACCTCGACAGGTGTCGTATATGCTACACTTAGTTCAGATGGTGCAGGCAAAGGGTTCTGGCGATCAGCCGACGGTATGGAATGGGCAAATATTATGCCCGATAGCTTTGGCAATACTTACGGAAGAAGTGCAATTGGCATTAACCCTTCTAATGAAAATGAAGTCTATTTCTTAACTGCTGAAACCACAAATTCTGGTCAGTTTACAAACACATTTTTTAATGGTCAAACGTGGACTTCTTTATGGAAGTACACTTACCTATGTGGAGATGGAACAGATAGTTGTGGCACTTGGGTTAATCTTTCAGAAAATATTCCAGCAAATAGACCAACAACCTTTGATAACTTCAATGCTCAAGGCGGTTATGATTTATTAGTAAAAGTAAAACCAGATGAGCCAAATGTTGTTTTCATTGGCGGTACTAATTTATGGCGTTCAACTGACGGCTTTACCTCTGACACAAATACCGCTCAAATCGGTGGTTATTATGAGGGGTCAGATCATGGATACGATAATTGGGATATTTATGACAGACATCACCCTGATCAGCATGAGTTATTGTTTTTACCCTCCGACCCAAATACAATACTAAGTGCAAATGATGGAGGAGTCTATAAATCAGCCAACTGTTTAGCTACACCCCACTTATGGAATCGACTTAATAATGGCTATCAAACAACACAACTTTACGCTGTAACAATGGGCAAAGGAAACAGTGACCTTATTATTGGCGGATTTCAAGACAATGGAAACTTCATCACAGTAAGTGACGACGAAACCGATGACTGGGTAATGCCATTTAATGGTGATGGCTGCTACAATGCAGTAGCGGATAATGAAGAAGATTTTTACTTGCAAATTCAAAGGGGAGTTTTATTCAAAATGAAGTTAAATGAGCAAGGTGAAGTTTTGGCCTATAACAGAATGGACCCGCTTGGTGCCGATACAGTCATGTTTGACTTCATTAACTATTTGGCTATGGATCCAAATAACGATGATATTATTTACATGAATAACGGCTATCATCTCTGGAGAAACAATGACGCAAGCAATTACCCTTACAATAACTCACAAGTCAGAACAAATATAGGTTGGGACGTTTTCTCTGATACCACAAACAGAACTATTTCGTGTATTGATGTATCTACAAACCCACCAAATACAGTATATCTTGGGACAAGTGATAATTATATTTATAGAATTGATAATGCCCACGAAGGCGATCCCGAAGTAACACTATTGAATTATCTACCAATTGGTTTTGGCAATAAAAATGTTTCCGCAGTAGAGATTGATCCTACTAATGCAGATCGTGTATTGGCACTAATTTCGAACTATTCTACGTACAGTTTCCTTTTTACTGATAATGGTGGTCAAAACTGGAAAAAAGTTGGCGGAAATCTTGAAGATTCTTTTTCAGGAGGTGGAAATGGTCCTTCAATGCGAACTGCTGAAATTGCTGTTCTTGGTAGCGACACCTTGTATCTTGTCGGCGGAAGCACTGGACTATACGGAACAGACAGGCTAGAGGGATTAGACACAGAATGGAGACAAATAGGAACAAGTACAATAGGAAATGTTGTCGTTGAACACATTAAATTCAGAGATAGCGATGGTAAACTGGTAGTAGGCACTCATGGAACTGGTGTCTACTCAACTTTCATCACCTCTATTTATGACGTATTTCCTGATTTAGTGAGCGTTAGCGAAAATACAAAGCAACTATTATCAGTTTATCCAAACCCTGCAAAAGATGTAGTGAATTTAGAATGGAGCACTAGCGATGAATGGAACAGCATTCAAATTACTGATATTAATGGAAAAGTAATCTTTGAAGAATCTGTTAACTCTAATTCCAAGAAGCTAGAGACTTCAAATTGGCAACGAGGAGTTTACTTCATAAATCTAATTGGAGAAAAGAAAACGGAAAGTCAAAAACTAATTCTTAATTAAGACAAGGATTTAATTTGATCTTCTAATACAGCAATCTTCGCTAATGCGTCAGATTGCTTTTTTCTTTCAATAGCTACCACCTGCTCAGGAGCGTTATTTACAAATCTTTCGTTAGAAAGTTTACCTTCAACAGACTTTAAAAATCCATGTGTGTAATCCAACTCTGAGCGTAACTTCTCAAGCTCAGCATCAACATCAATATTATCTGATAAGGGAACAAAAAACTCGTTTGATTTTACTCTGAAAGAAAAAGCGCCTTCAATCGTTTCCTCACTGTAGCTAAATTCAGAAAGATTAACCAATCTACACACCAAAGAATCCATCAAAGTAGTTGTTTGCTCATTTACCTTAACAAACAACTTCAGAGAATCTTTATTTGGAATTTGTTTCTCTTTACGTATCGTTCTGATAGCTGACACAATTTCTGTAGCGTATTCAAAATCCGTAATAATTGAATGATTAATCGAATTGGATTTTGGCCATGAAGAAACAATAATATCTTCTTCCCTATCTGCTACAATATGCCAAATTTCCTCAGTCAAAAATGGCATAAACGGATGAAGTAATTTTAATAAATCATCCAAAAACTGAGTAGTTGCAGCTAAGGTTTTTGAATCAATAGGCTTTTGATAATCAGGCTTTATGGATTCTAGATACCAAGAACAAAAATCATCCCATACCAATCGGTAGGTTAACATCAACGCTTCAGAAATTCTGTATTTTTCAAAAGCCTGATTTATTGAATCGAGAGTTTGTTGAAATTTATTTTCAAACCACTCGATAGCGATTTTTGAAGATTCTGGTTGATCTAATTCAGCAACTTCCCAGCCTTTAATCAAGCGAGTAGCGTTCCATATTTTGTTAGAGAAGTTTCTCCCTTGCTCACATAAAGATTCATCAAATGGCAAATCGTTTCCTGCAGGAGAAGATAATAGCATCCCTACCCTCACACCATCTGCACCATGCTTATTCATTAAATCTATTGGGTCAGGGGAATTACCTAATGATTTGGACATCTTTCGCCCTAATTTATCACGTACTATTCCTGTTAGATAAACATTTTTAAAAGGAAGATTACCCTTATATTCATATCCGGCCATTATCATTCTTGCTACCCAAAAAAACAAAATTTCGGGAGCTGTAACTAAAACATTGGTAGGGTAATAATAATTAACCTCTTCATTATCAGGATTTCGGATACCATCAAATACAGAGATAGGCCACAACCACGAAGAGAACCACGTATCTAGTACATCTTCATCTTGTCTAAGGTCTGCAAGGGTAATGTTAGGGTTTATTTTTTGAGCTTCCTTCAAAGCCAATTCTTTAGTTTCAGCTACCACATAATTATTGCCTTCATAAAAGTATGCAGGTATTTGTTGCCCCCACCACAACTGTCTGGAAACACACCAATCTTTTATGTTTTCCATCCAATGACGGTAAGTATTTTTAAATTTTTCAGGGTGAAAATTAATGGTATCGTTCATTACATTTTCTAAAGCAGGTTTAGAAAATTCTTCCATCTTAAAAAACCATTGCATTGATAGTTTTGGCTCAATAACTGCGTCTGTTCTTTCTGAAAATCCAACTTTATTGATTAAATCTTCAGTCTTTACTAAAAAAGTTTTTTCCTCTAAATCTTTTGCAATTTCTTTTCGCACATCGAACCTATCCTTTCCAATATACAGCTGGGCAGAATCATTCAGCGTTCCATCATCGTTTAAAATATCGATAACCTCCAAACCGTGCTTATCCCCGAGTTGATAGTCATTGATGTCATGGGCAGGTGTTACTTTCAAAGCACCTGTTCCAAATTCCATATCAACATATTCATCGAAAATAATTGGAATGGAACGGTTTATTAAGGGCACAATGGCCTTTTTACCTTTTAAATGAGTATATCTATCATCCTTTGGATTGACACAAATTGCGGAATCACCAAGGATAGTTTCGGGTCGAGTAGTTGCCACAGTCAAATATTCGTCACTGCCTTCAATCTGATACCTAATGTGGTATAATTTTGAATTTACCTCCTTATGAATAACCTCTTCATCTGAAAGTGCCGTCTGTGCACTGGGGTCCCAATTTACCATACGAACCCCTCTGTAAATTAGTCCTTTTTGATGTAAATCAACAAATACTTTAATTACGGATTCGCTCATATCGCTATCCATGGTAAACTTTGTACGGTTCCAATCGCAAGAAGCACCCAACTTCTTAAGTTGTTCTAAAATGATACCGCCATGCTTTTCTTTCCATTGCCATGCGTGTTCTAGAAATTCTTCACGACTTAAGTCGGATTTATCAATACCTTCTTTAGCTAATTTTTGAACAACCTTTGCTTCAGTAGCAATTGAAGCGTGATCTGTGCCAGGTACCCAACACGCATTAAAACCTTGCATTCTAGCTTTTCGAATGAGTACATCCTGCAATGTGTTGTTTAACATATGTCCCATGTGCAAAACACCCGTAACGTTTGGTGGTGGTATTACAATTGTATAAGCCTCTCTGTCATCGGGTTTAGAATTAAAATAACCTTTAGATAACCAATGGGCATACCATTTCTCTTCAGCACTAGCGGGATTATATGTTTTGGATATACTCATTTTAATTTTTAATAAGCTCCAAAAATAATACTTTACACCAAAATTTGGGGATGAATTTTAGATTAATACAATACAATAATTTAGTACATTTGTTGTTGTAAACTTACAAGAACCAAAAAAACACGAAAAATGAAAAAAATATTTCTAGCTATTGCATTAATTGGAGCAACAGTGACTCTTCATGCACAGAGTTCACCTTCTACCGTCTTAGATGAAAAAGCAGGCCCAAAAATGGAATTCGAATCTACTGTAATTGATTATGGTCTTATCGAGCATAACGCTGATGGTAAAAGAGAATTTGTTCTTACCAATACAGGTAGTGCACCTCTAATTATTTCCAATGCTAAAGGAAGTTGTGGATGTACTGTTCCAACATGGCCAAAAGCACCTATTGCACCAGGAGAATCAGCATCAATTGGTGTAAAGTATGCTACTAATAGGGTTGGAAAATTTACAAAGACAATTACATTAACTACAAATACTGATGAAAAAACTAAAGTTTTGACTGTTAAAGGAGAGGTTAAAAAACCAGCACAAGCTCCAGTAGCACCAGCAAAACCTAAAGCGTCAGTTTTAGAAGTTAATTAATTTAAGTTTTAAGATTACTATAGTTTTTATTAAATCCCCTTTATTTTTAAATATCGGGGATTTTTTTATCAATTTAAGCGATGCCGAACATTTCAACTAAGGGAATAAAAATGCCCGAATCACCAATACGTAAGTTAGTTCCTTTTGCTGAAGGAGCTAAACTAAAAGGGAAAACAGTTTTTCATCTTAATATTGGACAACCAGATATCAAATCGCCAGAAGTGGCCTTAGATGCTATTCATAATTTTGATGAAAAAGTGGTAGAGTACAGTCACTCGGCCGGTTTTGAAAGCTATCGAAAAGGTTTGGCCAACTATTACCAAAACATTGGAATAACGGTTGATCATTCTCATGTCATGGTGACAACTGGTGGCTCAGAAGCACTTTTATTTGCGCTTAACTCTTGCTTAGATAATGGCGATGAAATCATTATTCCTGAACCTTTTTATGCCAACTATAATGGCTTCTCCATTTCAGCTGGCGTACAAGTTAAACCGATTACAACATCTATTAATGATGGATTCGCACTACCCGCAATTGAAGAGTTTGAAAAACTGATCACACCAAAAACTAAGGGCATTCTAATTTGTAATCCTGGTAATCCAACAGGATATTTATACTCTAAAGAAGAGTTAGAAACTCTCAGAGACATCGTTGTTAAGCATGACTTGTTCCTTTTTGCTGATGAAGTGTACAGAGAATTTTGCTATGACGGAAATGAACACCATTCTGTACTCAATATCGAAGGTTTAGAAGAACATGCTGTTGTGATTGATTCTACTTCTAAACGATACAGCATGTGTGGCATTAGAGTTGGTTGTATTATTTCAAAAAATAAAGAGGTGATGGCAACTGCCTTAAAATTTGCTCAAGCGCGATTGTCTCCACCTACTTTTGGACAAGTGGCTGGTGAAGCCGCTTTAAGCACACCCAAATCCTATTTTGATGAAGTCAGTAAAGAATACGTTGCCCGAAGAGATTTACTGATTGAAGGATTAAACAAAATAGAAGGTGTCGTATGTCCAAAGCCAAAAGGTGCTTTTTATTGCATTGCTCAACTTCCCGTTGACAATGCTGACAAATTCGCGCAGTGGCTTTTAGAAGAATTTGATTATGAAGGAAAGACTTTAATGGTTGCTCCTGCAGCAGGATTTTATTCTACTCCTAATACTGGAACCAATCAAGTAAGGATTGCATATGTACTAAATCAAGAAGCACTTACTCAAGCTATTGAATGCCTAGAAAAAGCACTTGAAGTTTACCCAGGTAGAACGCTTTAATGGACTTAGAAAAACATAAAGCCTTGGTCAAACAAAAGGCTAAAGAGAACAAGGCCTTCTTTAAGGAAATAAAACGTCTAAAGCCAAAAGTGTTAGACCAAAAAATGCATGAACTTCATCAGGAAGTTTTTGCATACACTAATTGTTTAGAATGTGCCAACTGTTGCAGTACTACTGGACCTTTGTTCACTGACAAAGATATAGGGCGAATTGCTAAACACCTTAGAATGAAACCTTCTGAGTTCACTGAAAAGTACTTACGAATCGATGAAGACAATGACTATGTACTACAGTCTGTTCCTTGTGCTTTTTTAGGCGATGATAACCGATGCAGCATTTATGATGTGCGCCCAAAAGCTTGTCGTGAATTCCCGCATACCGACCGCATTAAACAGCATCAATTGCTAAATTTAACCCAAAAAAATGTGGCCGTATGTCCGGCGGTTTACCATATTGTGGAGAAGATGAAAAAGGTCGTTTAAGCTTTTCCAATTAGAAATATAGCTGAACACTGTGAGGATTTTATATAGCTAATATCCAAAGCTAAATGACTTAAGTGATTTTGAGAAAAGTCTTTTTCATAGGTGGATGCCCAACTATTAAATAAGTTAGATTTCACTGAATAGTTCATTTTCAAATTTTATAAGATTTTCATTCAATGATTACCTTTTCAGCTAACCCACCTTTAGTTGTTGATATTCTTAAAAAATAGGTTCCTGAACTCAGATCCGAAATATTCAAATTTCTATCACTATTATTGAATGTTTTTACCTTTTTACCACCAAGATCAAAAAGCTCAATACTTTCTATTTCTGTATTATCAGAAACTTCTATTTGCAAAACATCCTTTGTAGGTTTTGGATAAATATGAATATTACTTTCTTGGGCATTAAGTTCCATTGTACTTAAAGGCTGGTTGAGTGATATATTATCAACTAAAAACTCACTGTAACCCACATAGCCTGTTGGGGTAGCAATTGTATTGGCAATAAAGCTTACTTGAACACTATCACATGTTGTAGAAGCGTCTGATAAAATTAAAATTTCATTAACCCAACCGCTAGTTACAACTGTATAAGTAGCAGTATCACTGAATAGCACGCTTCCATCCACAAAGCCAATAGATATAACTTTAGCTTCAGCATTGTTTGTTAAACTATCAATTTTTAAATCATAGAATATCTTTTGTAATGGATTGCTAAGAGACGACCATTTTGTTTGAAGGATTCCAGGAGCCCTCCCTTCAAAAGAAATTCCATTAGATTTAATTAATGCTGAATAGTTCCCTGATGAAGAATTTGTTGATTTGCTAACACTTAAATAGTTTTGAATGTTGTTAGTTTTCCAAAATTCTGGTTCTTCTAGCCCTTGAGAATTAATAACCCAAGTTTCAAAATCTAAGTTATTTTGACCATTTACTAAGGTGGCAAGTACCATCATAATGATTATTGATACTAAAATTATCTTAGGATTATCGGAGCTTCCTTTTCTTCTACTTAAGATGACACTATGGACATCCCCTAGAATTTGTAGTTTTTTCAAATCTTTCATCTTTAGGAGTGATAAAGTTCAATAATAAAAACAGAATAACTGTTTTAAACTAATTCATAAAAAAATTTGAAAAGGAAGATACAACGGGTGTTGTTCTTCAAATGTATCAAAAAAATGGATATAAAAGGTAAGTATTCCTCATTTTCATAAAGCCCTCTAATTCAGCTGCCCAGCTTTGTCTTATCTCTTCTTCTGATTTTCCATCATTTATTTGATTTCTTAAAACATTATTTCCTGCCAACTTATCAAAAAAAGGATTGAAAAATTCATCTTTATTTTGGCATTCCATATAAGTATCTATTAAAAAAGATAAATCCAATTGATTGAGTTTAGGGTGTTTACTCAAATCTTTTCCAAAGCATTTTTTTCCTTCGTGCTTGGGAGACTTTGCACCTGGACCACTTCTGGGAATAAAGGAATAATCGCTAGTCAAAAACGGTGCGCCATAATGTTGAAAAGGCAATTCCGTTCCTCGCCCAACGCTAATATTTGTGCCTTCAAATAGACATAATGACGGATATAAATTAACCGCTTGTGCATTGGGTAAATTAGGCGATGGCTTTACTGGTAAATCATACGGAATATTTCTATTGTATGAAGTCATTGAAACTACTGTTAGCTCACAATGCAGACCGTCTTTTAACCATTTTTCACCATTTATCATTTGGGCATATTCACCAATAGTCATACCATGAACAATAGGTATTGGGTGCATTCCTACAAACGAACGGTAAGCCGTATCCAATACTGGCCCATCTACATAATGTCCATTTGGATTAGGTCTATCTAAAACTAATACAGGAATAGAATTTTCTGCTGCTGCTTCCATCACGTAATGCAAAGTAGAAATATAGGTATAGAAGCGAGCGCCAACGTCTTGAATATCAAAAACCAAAACGTCTACACCTTCAAGTTGATTGGCTTTTGGTTTCTTGTTACTCCCATATAATGAAACGATAGGTAATCCCGTTCGCTCATCAACGCCACTTTCGATGTATGCTCCAGCGTCAGCAGTGCCTCTAAAGCCGTGCTCTGGACTAAACACTTTAACTACTTCAATTTCACTATTCAACAAACTATCCACTAAATGAGTGGATGCAATTAATGAACTTTGATTGCCTACTACAGCAACTGATTTATCTTTCAAAAGAGGAAAATAAACATCAGTCTGTTCTGCGCCTAACTGAAAAGTGCTCTGTGCGCAAGACCAATGCAAAAAACAGAAAACACAAAAGAATAAATGATTAATTTTAGCCATTAGTATTTTATGAATATAGCCCTTTTTATAGCTCGTCGATTAATTGGTAAAAACGAATACCAATTTTCCAAACCTATTATACGCATTGCTATTACAGCCATTGCGCTAAGTTTATCTGTCATGTTGTTGTCGCTTGCTATCATTAAAGGTTTTCAAAATGAAATAAGAGACAAAGTTATAGGTTTAAGTTCGCATATTCAAGTTACAGATTTTTCAGATGGAAATTCTTATGAATCTACTCTTTTATCCGATAGCGATACGTTGAAACAACTCTTACAAAATGTTGAGGGTATTAAACACATACAATCCTATGCTACAAAAGCAGGCATAATAAAGACCAAAGATGAAATCCAGGGAGTAGTGCTCAAAGGAGTAAGTAATGACTTCGACCCTAACTTCTTAAAAAGTAAATTGATTGAAGGTGAAATCCCCTTGTTTGGAGGCGAAACAAAATCAAATAATATTGTTTTATCAAGCACCATCGCCAAACAATTAAATTTAAAGCTTATGGATGACCTACACATGTATTTCATCCAACAACCCGTAAGAGTTCGGAAATTTACCATTGTTGGTATTTATGAAACAGGAGTTGCCGAATACGATAATATGTTAGTTTTTGGTGATATAGGCCATATTCAAAAACTAAACAAATGGACAAATAAAGATGTGGGAGCTCTTGAAATTCAAATTGATAATTTTGACGACTTAGAACTGATAACACAAAGGGTATATTCTGAAATCGGATACAGCTTGAACGCAAAAAATGTTATCGACTTAAATCCTCAGCTGTTTGATTGGCTCGACTTACAGAATTTAAATGTCAAAGTTATACTCATACTGATGCTAATTGTAGGTGCTATAAATATGATTACGGCACTATTTATTCTCATTCTTGAACAAACACAATTAATCGGTACCTTAAAGTCACTTGGAAGTTCAAATTGGAATATCAGAAAAATATTCCTTTACCACTCTGCATATCTAATTTCAAAAGGCTTACTGTTTGGAAATCTAATTGGTATTTCACTAGCAGTTATTCAAAAGAAGTTTCAATTAGTAACACTAAACCCAGACACCTATTACATGTCATTCATTCCAATTGATTTGAATTGGGTTAATTTTTTAGTCCTCAATATCGGTACGCTTCTGGTATGTCTTGGCATACTGATAATACCTTCGTATTTAATAAGTAAAATAAATCCTGTAAGAGCAATCCGTTTTGAGTAAATTTGCATTATGAATTATTTTAATCACATCGTAGATACTATTGGCAATACACCGATGGTTAAACTTAATAAAGTTGTTGATACAGAAGCCCTTGTTTTAGCAAAAGTGGAAAGCTTTAATCCTGGACATTCTACAAAGGATAGAATGGCTATAAAAATGATTGAAGATGCTGAAAAAGCAGGATTATTAAAAGAAGGCGGAACTATCATCGAAGGCACATCAGGAAACACTGGCATGGGACTAGCACTAGCGTGTATCCAAAAAGGGTATAAGTTAATTTGTACCATTTCTGACAAACAATCTAAAGAGAAAATGGATATTCTAAAAGCTATGGGTGCTGAAGTTTACGTTTGCCCTACAAATGTTGCGCCAGAACATCCTGAATCTTATTATTCTGTTGCAAAAAGGCTAAATGAGGAAATTCCAAACTCTTTTTACCCCAATCAATACGATAATTTATCAAATAGACTGGCACACTATGAATCCACAGGGCCAGAAATATGGGAACAAACTGATGGTAAAATCACTCATTTCATAGTGGGTGTAGGAACTGGAGGAACAATCTCAGGAATTGCAAAATTTCTCAAAGAAAAAAATCCAAACATTAAGATATGGGGAGTTGACTCATACGGTTCGGTCTATAAAAAGTACCATGAGACTGGAATTTTTGATGAAAAAGAAATCTACTCTTACATAACTGAGGGTATTGGTGAAGATATTTTACCAAAAAATGTTGACTTTGATCTAATTGATCATTTTGAAAAAGTGACCGATAAAGATGGAGCAATCTATGCACGCCGTTTGGCAAAAGAAGAAGGAATTTTTTCTGGTTATTCTTGTGGTAGTGCTATTGCTGGATTAAATCAACTTAAAGATAAACTGTCAAAAGAAGATGTAGTCGTTGTATTACTACATGATCACGGCAGTAGATATGTTGCTAAAATTTTTAATGACGATTGGATGAAAGATCAAGGTTTTATTTAATCTAATTCATACCTGTCGTTCACACTTTATTAAGTATCTTTGTTTTAACACACTAATAACGTTTATGAAAACTATTAAATTTGATAAAAATCATTCAAGCGAATTCATCAAAGAACTAAGATCTTCTATTGATGACTATTTCAAAAAAAATAAAATATCAAGATTCGGGAATGCTAATATGGTATTTAAAACAATTTTTATGTTTTCACTGTACTACATTCCTTATGGCTTTGCTGTTTCTGGAGTTGTAAGTAATCCATGGTTATATTGGATGCTTTGGATATTGATGGGTGTAGGAATGGCAGGAATAGGTCTTTCCGTTATGCATGATGCAAATCACGGTGCTTATTCTAAAAATAAATTGGTCAATAAGTTATTAGGTTTATCACTAAACTTTTTGGGAGGTAGCGCAAAAAACTGGAAGATTCAGCATAATAGGCTACACCATACCTATACAAATATTCACGATATGGACCCAGATGTAAGCCCAATGGGTCTATTGAGGTTTTCCCCTGATGCTCCATTAAAGAGTATACATAAAATTCAACACCTTTACGCTTGGTTACTTTATGGGTTAATGACTTTTTCGTGGGCAACCGATAAAGAGTTTAAGCAACTGAATGACTTCAAAAAAGATGGCGTAATAAATAAAAAAGAATACAATGGTTTAATGCTTGAAATGGTAATTTGGAAAATAGTTTACTACGGATACATGTTTGCTATACCATACTTTTTTGGAAATATCTCATTTATATTTTGGCTGGTATGTTTCATGTCTTTACACTTTGTAGCTGGCTTCATTTTAGCTACCATTTTCCAAACAGCACATGTGATGCCTGAATGCGATCATCCACAGGCAAACGAGAATGGAACAGTAGAAAATAATTGGGCGATTCATCAATTACAAACTACTTCAAATTATGCGCCTAAAAGCAAGTTATTCTCTTGGTTTGTTGGTGGGCTAAACTTTCAGGTAGAACACCACTTATTCCCTAACATTTGCCACGTGCATTACAAAGACATTTCGCACATTGTAAAGAAGAAAGCTGAAAAATATAATCTACCCTACTACACTCAGAAAAATTACTTTTCTGCATTAGCAGAGCATACTAAAATGCTAAAATCTTTAGGGAAAGCTTAACAATTGATAAAATATAAACATAAAAAAAAGACCACAATTTGTGGTCTTTTTTGTTTTATAGAAGTAATACTTCTTATGCTTCAGCAGTCGGACCACTAAAGGTTAAAGGAATATTATTTAAGGTTTCCATGTTTTTAATTTCACCATGCTGAGACTCATACTTTGAAATGTTATCACTCAATGCTTTTAAAAGTCGCTTAGCATGTTGTGGCGTTAATAAAATACGAGACTTAACCTTTGCCTTTGGAACACCTGGCATAATCTTAATGAAGTCAAGAACAAATTCAGAAGGCGAATGATTAATGATGGCCAAGTTACTGTATGTACCTTCGGCAATCTCTTCTGTCAATTCTATATTTAAACCTTTCTTTTTATCTTCTGACATGATTAAAATTTACTATGCGTTAGCTTTTTCTTCCTCTTCTTTAGCTGACATCAATCCGTCAAATTCTTCTTGAGAACCAACGACGATATCATCAAAAACACGAAGACCTGTTCCAGCAGGAATCTTATGTCCTACAATAACATTTTCTTTCAATCCTTCTAAGGTATCGCGCTTACCGTTAATTGCAGCAGCATTCAATACTTTAGTAGTTTCCTGGAAGGATGCCGCAGAAACCCAACTGTTGGTTTGTAATGCAGCACGAGTAATTCCCTGAATCTTTTGTTCGCTAGTTGCAGGTACTGCATCTCTAACCTCAACAGTTTTCAAATCTTTACGCCTTAATCTTGAGTTTTCTTCTCTTAATTTTCTAGCAGAAATAATTTGACCTGATTTAAGAATTTGAGAGTCACCAGTTTCTTCGACAACTTTCATTCCAAAGATTCTATCGTTTTCTTCAAGGAATTCTAGTTTAGTGACGGTCTGACCATCTAGGAATCTAGTATCACCTGCATCAACAATTGACATTTTTCTCATCATTTGTCTTACAACAACTTCAAAGTGTTTATCGTTAATTTTCATTCCCTGAAGTCTATATACTTCTTGAATTTCATTAACAATATATTCTTGAACTGCAGTAGGTCCTTTAATTCGTAGAATATCAGATGGCGTAATAGCACCATCACATAATGGCATACCTGATTTCACAAAATCATTTTCCTGAACTAAAATGTGTTTTGACAATGGAATTAGATATTTAGAAACTTCACCAGTTTTAGAAGTAATGATTACTTCTTTATTACCTCTTTTGATTTTTGGACCAAAAGATACAATACCATCAATTTCAGTTACCACTGCAGGGTTAGATGGGTTACGTGCTTCAAATAACTCTGTTACACGAGGTAAACCACCCGTAATATCACCTAATGAAGAAGCTAGTCTTGGTATCTTAGCGATAATTTGACCTGGCTTAATAGTCTGTGAGTCATCTACAGATAAGTGAGCTTTAACCGGCATACTGTATGAACGTGATTGTTCATCTTTCTTATTTACAATACTGATTGTAGGGTTAAGCGTTTTATCTTTTCTTTCAATCATCACTTTTTCTTCAAAGCCTGTTTGCTCATCCGATTCAACTCGGAATGAAAGACCTTCAATGATATCTTTGAAAACAACTTTTCCTTCAAATTCAGAAACGATAATAGCATTGTACGGATCCCAATCACAAATCTTGGTTCCTTTCTTAACTTTTTTACCTGGTTGAACGTAAAGGTTAGAACCATAAGGAATGTTGCTTGAAGATAAAACTATACCTAAGTTCTCATCAATAATTCTTACTTCAGAGGTTCTACTGATAACCATTTGTACCTTTTCACCATCTTCGTTAACCGTTTCAATGGTTTTTAAGTCATCAATTTCTAACTTACCATCGTACTTGGTAACAATACTAGACTCAGATGCTATTTTAGAAGCTGTACCTCCAAAGTGGAAAGTTCTAAGTGTAAGCTGAGTACCTGGTTCACCAATCGACTGAGCGGCTACAACACCTACTGTATCACCTGAAACTGCCATGTTGCTCGTTGATAGGTTTCTACCATAACATTTTGCACAAACACCTTTCTTAGCTTCACAAGTTAGTACTGAACGCACCTCAACAGATTCAACATGTGCATCTTCAATTGCTTGAGCAGTTTTTTCAACAATCATCTCATTAGACGCTACTATAACGTTTCCATCATTGTCATATACATTGTGTAAAGAAACACGTCCAACAATTCTATCTTTTAAAGATTCTACGATTTCATCGTTTTTCTTGTACGCTGAAAGCTCTAATCCTCTAAGAGTACCGCAATCTTCGATCTTAACAACTACATCTTGAGAAGCATCTACCAAACGACGAGTCAGGTAACCTGCATCTGCTGTTTTAAGAGCTGTATCGGCAAGACCTTTACGAGCACCGTGAGTAGAAATAAAGTACTCAAGAATTGAAAGACCTTCTTTAAAGTTTGCAATAATTGGGTTTTCAATAATCGCTGCACCACTCTTATCACCAGACTTTTGTGGCTTAGCCATAAGACCTCTCATACCACCTAACTGCTTGATTTGTTCTTTAGAACCCCTTGCACCAGAGTCAAGCATCATATAAACAGAGTTAAATCCATCTTTATCAGAGCTTAACTGTTTCATCACTTTTTCTGTTAAGTGCGCATTGGTATTTGACCAAATATCAATAACCTGGTTGTATCTTTCATTATTTGTAATGAATCCCATGTTATAGTTAGATGTAACTTCATCAACTTGGTTGTAAGCTTCAGTTATCATGGTATCTTTTTCTTCAGGGACAATTACATCACCCAAGTTAAATGATAATCCACCTTTGAATGCAAAGTGATAACCAATACCTTTAATAGCATCAAGGAATTCAGCTGTTTTAGCAATTCCAGAAACACTTAAAACATCACCAATGATGTCTCTTAATGCTTTCTTGGTTAGTATTTGATCAATAAAACCGACCTCAGAAGGTACGTGTTCATTAAATAATACTCTACCAACTGTTGTTTCAATAAGTTTAGTAGTTAGCTCATCGCCTTCTTTGACTGAAGCTCTAACCTTAATGATTGCATGTAAGCCTACAATAGACTCATTAAAAGCAATCTTAACTTCTTCTTCTGAGTAGAATGATAAACCTTCACCTTTTGCACCCTTCAATGACTTAGTCATGTAGTATAATCCTAATACCATGTCTTGAGATGGAACTGTTACTGGCGCTCCATTTGCAGGGTTAAGAATGTTATGAGATGCTAGCATTAGTAATTGTGCTTCTAATACTGCTGCTTCTCCTAATGGAAGGTGTACAGCCATCTGGTCACCATCGAAATCGGCATTAAAGGCCGTACATACTAATGGGTGTAAACGAATGGCTTTTCCTTCAATCATTACTGGCTGGAAGGCCTGAATACCTAATCTGTGCAGAGTTGGGGCACGGTTCAAAAGAACTGGATGTCCTTTCATTACGTTTTCAAGAATATCCCAAACTACTGGCTCTCTTTTATCAATAATCTTTTTAGCAGATTTTACCGTCTTAACAATACCTCTGTCAATCATTTTACGAATGATGAAAGGCTTGAATAATTCGGCAGCCATATTTTTTGGTAAACCACATTCATGCATCTTTAATTCTGGTCCGACAACAATTACCGAACGAGCAGAATAATCAACACGCTTACCTAATAGATTCTGACGAAAACGTCCTTGTTTTCCTTTAAGACTATCAGATAAGGATTTTAATGCACGATTAGATTCTGTTTTAACAGCACTTGACTTTCTTGAATTGTCAAATAATGAATCAACAGACTCCTGAAGCATCCTCTTTTCATTTCTAAGAATTACTTCTGGGGCTTTAATTTCAATTAATCGCTTTAATCTGTTATTTCTGATTATAACTCTTCTGTATAAATCATTTAAATCAGAAGTAGCAAAACGACCACCATCAAGTGGAACTAATGGTCTTAACTCAGGTGGTATAACAGGAATAACCTTTACAATCATCCACTCTGGTTTATTCTCTATACGAGAATTTGCATCTCTGAAAGATTCAATTACTTGTAATCTTTTTAAAGCTTCAGCTTTTCTCTGCTGAGAAGTTTCTGTATTCGCTTTGTGTCTTAAATCATATGACAACTCATCTAGATCTAATCGACGTAATAACTCTACTAAAGCTTCAGCACCCATTTTAGCAATGAATTTATTTGGGTCTTCATCATCTAAATATCGGTTCTCAGGTGGCAATTGCTCTAATGCATCTAAGTATTCGTCTTCCGTCAAGAAGTCCATGTAGTTTAATGGCTCACCTTCAGCATTTTTGGCTAAACCTGCTTGTATAACTACATACCTTTCGTAGTATATAATCATATCAAGTTTCTTACTAGGTAAACCAAGTAAATAACCGATTTTATTAGGATTTGATTTGGAGTACCAAATGTGAGCAACAGGAACTACCAACTGGATGTGTCCTGTTCTCTCTCTTCTAACTTTTTTCTCAGTTACTTCAACACCACAACGGTCACAAACGATTCCTCTGTATCGAATTCTTTTATATTTTCCACAATGACACTCAAAGTCTTTTGTAGGTCCAAAAATTCTTTCACAGAATAAACCGTCTCTTTCTGGCTTATACGTTCTGTAGTTAATTGTCTCTGGTTTTGTAACCTCACCACTCGACTTCGATAGGATGTCTTCGGGTGATGCAAGACTAATTGTAATGTTATTAAAACTTATATTAACTTCTTTTTTACCTTTTCTTATTGCCATATCTATATGTGTAGATTATTAAGAATTATATTAATTAGTCTAGAGTTACTTTAAGTCCAAGACCTAATAGCTCATGCATTAGTACGTTAAATGATTCAGGAATACCAGGAGTTGGCATTGGACTACCTTTTACAATAGCTTCATAAGCTTTTGCTCGTCCAACAACATCATCTGATTTTACAGTTAGCATTTCTTGTAGAATATTAGATGCTCCATATCCTTCAAGTGCCCAAACTTCCATCTCTCCAAGTCTTTGACCACCAAACTGAGCTTTACCACCTAATGGTTGCTGCGTAATCAATGAGTATGGTCCAATAGAACGAGCATGCATCTTATCATCAACCATGTGGCCTAATTTAAGCATGTAAATGATACCAACTGTTGCTGGTTGATCAAATCGCTCACCAGTTCCACCATCGTAAAGATAAGTTTGTCCATATCTTGGTAAACCTGCTTGGTCTGTTTCTTTGTTAATGTCATCAATTGATGCGCCATCAAATACAGGAGTGAAGTATTTTCTATCCAATTTTTGTCCAGCCCATCCAAGTACCGTTTCGTAAATCTGACCAAGGTTCATACGTGAAGGTACACCTAGTGGATTAAGTACAATATCAACGGTTGAACCATCTTCTAAGAACGGCATGTCTTCATCACGTACAATTTTAGCTACGATACCTTTGTTACCGTGTCTACCAGCTAATTTATCACCAACTTGAACTTTACGTTTTTTGGCAACATATACTTTTGCTAGTTTAAGTACGCCTGCTGGCAATTCATCTCCAACTGTAACAGCGAATTTCTTTCTTCGGAATTCGCTTAACAACTCACTATTCTTTAATAGATAGTTGTTCATTAAAGTTTGAACCTTATTATTTAAATCTTTATCAACAACCCATTTAGAAGATCTAACATTGAATGTTTCATAATCAATAGATTGTAATGCCTTTAGGGTATATTTTACACCCTTTGATATTAAATCGTCACCTAATATACTTACAATACCTTGAGAAGTTTTTCCACTTAATAAAGTAAAGAGTTTATTGACTAGGACACTTTTTAAATCGGCTGATAATTTGTTGTATTCTTTTTCAAGTTCAGCAACTGTTTCTTTATCCATTGCTCTCGTTCTTTTGTCTTTAATAGACTTAGAGAACAATTTTTTATCAATTACAACGCCTTTAAATGAAGGTCTTGCTTTTAGAGAAGCATCTTTAACATCACCAGCTTTATCACCAAATATTGCTTTAAGAAGTTTTTCTTCAGGTGTTGGATCAGACTCTCCTTTCGGTGTGATTTTACCAATGATAATATCACCAGCTTTAATGTCAGCACCTACTCGAATCATTCCATTTTCGTCAAGATCTTTAGTTGCTTCTTCAGAAACATTAGGAATATCTGCTGTCAATTCTTCTGGTCCTCTCTTAGTGTCTCTTACGTTTACTAGCATCTCTTCAATGTGAATAGATGTAAACAAATCTTCACGAACTACACGCTCAGAAAGAACAATTGCATCCTCAAAATTGTAACCTTTCCATGGCATAAATGCCACTTTCAAGTTTCTACCAATGGCTAATTCACCATTTTGAGTTGCATAACCTTCACACAATACTTGACCTTTAACAACTTTATCGCCTTTAACAACGATTGGTTTTAGGTTAATACACGTGTTTTGGTTGGTCTTTTTAAACTTTGTTAAATTGTATACTTTAACTTCATCGTCAAAAGAAAGTAAACGCTCTTCTTCTGTTATATCATATCTAATATGAATTTCATTAGCGTCAACATATTCCACGACACCTTTGCCTTTAGCGTTTACAAGAACTCGAGAGTCACGAGCAACTTGTGGCTCAAGACCTGTTCCTACGATTGGGGCTTCAGCTTGTAATAATGGTACTGCTTGACGCATCATGTTAGAGCCCATCAATGCACGGTTGGCATCATCGTGCTCCAAAAATGGAATTAGTGATGCAGCAATGGATGCAATCTGATTAGGAGCAACGTCCATTAGACTAATATTCTGTGGCTCAGTTACCGGATAATCGCCTTCAAATCGTGCTTTTACACGATCAATTTCAAAATTACCAGAATCAGCCACAGGTGCATTAGCCTGAGCAATTGTCATATTATTTTCTTCCTCAGCAGTTAGATAAATTGGCTCGTCATTTAACTTAACAACACCATCTTCTACTTTTCTGTAGGGAGTCTCAATAAATCCAAGATTATTCACTTTTGCATAAACACATAGTGAAGAAATAAGACCAATATTTGGCCCTTCAGGAGTTTCAATTGGACATAATCTACCGTAGTGTGTGTAATGTACATCTCGCACCTCGAAGCCGGCTCTCTCTCTTGAAAGACCACCTGGTCCTAGTGCAGACATTCTACGTTTGTGAGTTACCTCTGCCAACGGATTGGTTTGATCCATAAACTGAGATAGCTGATTAGTACCAAAGAATGAATTGATTACAGAGGACAGTGTCTTGGCATTAATCAAGTCAACTGGTGTAAATACCTCGTTATCTCTAACATTCATTCTTTCTCTAATGGTTCTTGCCATTCTAGAAAGACCTAAGCTAAACTGATTTGATAACTGCTCACCTACTGTTCTAACTCTTCTGTTACTTAAGTGATCAATATCATCAACATTAGTTTTAGAGTTAGCTAACTCAACTAAGTTTTTGATGATAGAAATAATATCTTCTTTTGTAAGTATTTGAATATCGGAATCAACATTCAAACCTAATTTTTTGTTTATTCTAAATCTACCTACTTCACCAAGACTGTATCTTTGATCTGAGAAAAATAACTTGTCAATAATACCTCTTGCTGTCTCTTCATCTGGCGGCTCAGCATTACGAAGTTGTCTGTAGATATAAATTACAGCTTCCTTCTCTGAGTTAGTAGGGTCTTTTTGTAATGTGTTGTAGATAATTGCATACTCAGAAGTACTGATATCTTCTTTATGCAATAGGACTGTTTTTGAACCTGAATCAATGATATCATCAATGTGTTCTTTCTCAATAATTGTCTCTCTATCAACAATTACCTCGTTTCTTTCAATTGAAACTACTTCACCTGTATCTTCATCAACGAAATCTTCAATCCAAGTTTTTAATATTCTTGCCGCTAGCTTTCGTCCAACTACTCTTTTCAGAGAAGCTTTACTAACTCTAACTTCATCAGCAAGATTAAATATTTCTAAAATATCCTTATCGTTTTCAAAACCGATAGATCTTAATAAAGTTGTTACAGGTAATTTTTTCTTTCTGTCAATGTACGCATACATCACATTGTGAATGTCTGTCGCGAATTCTATCCATGAACCTTTGAATGGGATTACTCTTGCAGAGTAAAGTTTAGCCCCATTGGCATGGAAACTGTGTCCAAAGAAAACACCTGGTGAACGATGCAATTGTGAAACTACCACACGCTCGGCACCGTTAATAACAAATGATCCTTTTGGAGTAACGTAAGGGACTGAACCTAAAAATACTTCTTGCTCAATAGTCTCGAAGTCTTCATGATCGGGATCAGTACAATACAGTTTTAGTTTAGCTTTTAGAGGAACTTTATAAGTTAATCCTCTTTCAATACATTCTTCAATTGAATATCTTGGGGGATCAATTGTGTAGTCTATAAATTCTAAAACAAAATTATTTCTTGAGTCGGAAATAGGAAAGTGATCATTGAAAACTCTACAAAGTCCTTCTTCTTTTCTTCTATCAGATGATGCTCCTATTTGAAAGAAATCACTAAATGCACCAATTTGAATATCTAAAAAATCAGGATATTCTAATTGATTTTTAATTGAAGCAAAATTGATTCTACCGGTAGTTTTATTTGAAGTCAATTTAGTATTTTTTTTTGTTATAAAATGAATTGTTTGTAAACACAAAATGGTCTAAGCTTTAAACGGGTGTTTAAAGCCTAAACCTTTTATGATAATGTTGTAAACTTATTTAAGCTCAACTTCAGCACCTGCACCCTCTAATTGAGTTTTCAATGCTTCAGCTTCGTCTTTAGCTACACCTTCCTTGATAGGAGCTGGTGCACCGTCTACAATATCTTTAGCTTCTTTTAGTCCAAGACCAGTCAACTCTTTTACAAGTTTTACGACTGCTAACTTAGAACCTCCAGCGGCTGTTAAGATTACATCAAATTCTGATTTCTCTTCAGCAGCGTCACCGCCACCTCCAGCAGCAGGTCCTGCAACAGCTACAGCCGCAGCTGCAGGTTCAATACCATACTCGTCTTTTAAGATATCAGCTAATTCACTTACTTCTTTAACAGTTAAGTTTACTAACTGTTCTGCGAAAGCTTTTAAATCTGCCATTTTAATTTAGTTTAGTTTGTTATAAATTCTATTTAATGTGGAAGCATTAAAATTAGTGGTGCGTAATCACTAAGATTTTTATTCTGATCTCTCAGATAATGTTTTTAAAATTCCAGAAAGCGTTCCTCCTGCAGATTGCAGAGAAGAAATAACTGTTTTTGGAGGAGATTGTAATAGAGTAATAATATCGCCAATCAATTCTTCTTTCGATTTCAGCGAACATAATACTTCTACTTGGTCGTCTCCAAAATAGAAACTCTCTTCGATAAAAGCCGATTTTAAAATAGGCTTATCTTTTTTCTTTCTGAATTCTTTTATAATTTTTGCTGGAGCATTTGATGACTCAGCAAACATAATAGCTGTATTTCCCTTAAGAGAATCATACATTTGTTCGAAGTCAATGTCGTTTTTCTCCATTGCTTTTCTTAAAAGTGTATTCTTAATTACTTGAATTTGAACATCACTTTTGAAGCATGCACGTCTTAAATTACTGCTGCTTTCAGCATTTAAACCCGAAATATCAGTCAGGTAAAAGTTCTTATTGTCAGCTAACTGAACGCTTAAAGCGTCTATAGCTTTATTTTTTTCTTCTCTTGTCATAACTGTTATGATTTAGATTGATTTTTCATCAATTCGAATACTCGGGCTCATTGTACTTGACATATGAACGCTCTGTACATATGTACCTTTAGAAGCCGATGGTTTTAATTTCAAGATTGTTTGCAATAACTCGCTTGCATTATCAACAATTTTCGATGGTTCAAAAGATGATTTTCC
>Ga0209653_1000310_pt1 | contig 43685 bp, 23 predicted proteins | sample SaaInl6LU_22_DNA_FD_184644 | JGI IMG/M metagenome (GOLD analysis project Ga0209653, IMG submission 184644) | Marine microbial communities from expanding oxygen minimum zones in the Saanich Inlet - ESP_116LU_22_DNA (SPAdes) (version 2) | ecosystem: Environmental > Aquatic > Marine > Intertidal... | reverse complement strand
TAGTTAAGTGAGAATGACTGTTTTTGTTACCCCATTCTTTGTCATCGTCCCATTGCTTAGTTCTACCCTTACGAGTATATTCATGCCAAATTAAGACTTTATGTGGGTGGAACATATCATAACCCCACGTGAATGCTCTTGCAGCTATTGAAATCTCCTCACCGTGGAAGTAATACTCAGGATTGTGTTGTACCTCTTCACTGAACTCACCTAATGTGAAACAGAAGTGAGCAGAGTAAAATCTTGCGGGTACTGGTGTGTCTAACTCTCTCCAATTTGGAATTGTCTCAGGTAAAAAGAATACCGCACCTTCAGGAATAAATCGGTCAAATGCCATTCTCCATGGCTCTTGTACTCTAGCACCTGGGTCATTATCAGGGTCAAATGATGAAACATATCCTGTCAATAATGGTTTTGGTATCCCCATACCTTGGAGTTGTTTTACCATTTTAATCATCTCGACATCCCAATCTTTTGCAAATCTCATATGTGAGTCAATCTGTAAAGTATACATCTCACCTCCATATAATTGTTGAATCGAGTGTCTTGCCCAACACGCACCTTTAGAGTCCTCATAAGGAATATCTAAAATACGAAAACGTTCGTCATCTCTATATTTATCTAAATTGTCAAATCCATCTTCAGAATGATATTGTCTACAAATACCAAATACTAAGTTTTGTGGTCTTTTCGCATTCATTATCATATCCTCAATTGTGTTAACCAACTCAGGGTCTCGATATGACGCCACTTGTATGAAAATCTTTTGTGCTCTTCTTGCCATAATTTTTTTCTTTTATTAAACAATAAACAAAGAATATTCATAATAAAGTGATATTTATGAATATGAAACTATTAAAAACAATAAAAGGTTTGGTTAAAGAATCTGAAGACAATTTAGAAAAAGCATTAAATTCTAATGTTAATACTAAAGAGTTAGAAGTACTAAAGGAAAATTATGAAAATTCCCTTAACCTAATATCATTATACGAAAACTTAGAAAACGAAAAAGAGGATTAATTTCTTAACCCTCTCTTTTTATTTTTTATATTTTTGTATGGTTTCTATTTTGTAATATACTCCACTTCAATCTTATCAATATCTTTTCTTTCTGCTTGTATAAAGTAATAACAATCAATTTTATTACTAAATAAGTTACCGTTACCAATATGAACTACGTTGTTCTCAATTTTTTTAACATATAAATTTTGATGTGAACCTATAGATGTTAATTGAACAGTAATTGTATCGGGGTCTACTAAATCTAACCAATATTCAGGTAATTCAATCTCCTTATCATTAAGTTGTCTACCTCTAATGTAAACACCGTGTTCTGGTCCCTCCAAGTTACCATGCTTCAGTCTCATTCCCTGAGCGTTCTTCTCATTATTTGGGTGAGGAATGTCAAAGGCTTTTGACGTGGCAGTTAAGTTACCTTGACCATCCACTCTAAATACAGGTGTCTGATTTGAATCATATCCCGTAGCAATTGCAACTGTTGGAGCCGAACTTAATAGTGATAACACATCACTATACGCATCATCTGCCTCGATAAATACTCTAGGTACATTTAACGGTGTCGAAATAGATTTAAATATGTTTAGACTTTCATTTGCACTTGACGCAAAATCAAGATTATTACCAACCTGATTTATAGTACGAAGTGAAGATAATGCACCATCTGTAGAATAAATATTAGTATTACCCGCAGAAGTTATATATCCTGCGTCGTTATTAAATCCACTATTACTAATATTACCCTTAGTAAGTTTCTTCTGATTATTTGAGGAATCTACAACCACAAAGAAATCACCGTCCCCATTGGATGTCGATGTCGTTAATTCAGATAAGTCAACATTAACATTACTACCATCAACATCAATAAGAGTACCAGCACCTACATTTAAGGATACTGAACCACCCAAGGAAGCTGAACCACCACCTGTTAATCCATTACCACCAGTAACAGTGATAGATGAGTTCGCTAACGAACTATTAGGTACATTGGATAATCCTAATGCAATCGTACCATTTGTTGTGATTGGCGAACCTGAATCAACATCGATACCGTCTGAACCTGAAATAGCCACAGAAGTAACTGTACCCTGACTATTAGTATATGGTAATGCGGCTATTAATGCTTTTTTAGCATTATTGTCAGAATCACTGACAAGTATATAATCAGTATCCTCAATATCATTTGGATATGCACCCGCAGCAAGAATAATGTTATCAGTACCTAAGTAATCAACATTCACAGTAATCGAACCAGATGTCCCCCCACCCGATAAACCTGTACCCGCAGTTACGTTAGTTATATCACCAACGGTTATAGAACCCCCTAATGATGTTGAAGTACCATTAATGGTTATACTTGAATTTGCCAGTGAACTATTAGGTACGTTGGATAATCCTAAGGCAATTGTACCTGAACTTGTGATTGGTGAACCTGAATCTATATCTATACCATCTGAACCTGAAATTGCAACTGATGTTACTGTACCCGACGTATTTGTATATGGTAAATCGGAAACTAAACCTTTCTTAACATTATTATCACTAGCATCATGGTAAACTATAGTATCGCTTAATCCAATACCTGTACCTTCTAAATTAGTCGCAGAATCAATGAAATTATCGGTTCCTGTATAATCTAAAGATACCGTCACTGAACCAGATGCCCCACCACCTGATAAACCTGTACCTGCGGTTATATTAGTAATGTCACCAACTGTCACAGTACCACCTAATGATATGGGACTACCATTAATAGTAATACTACTATTAACGAGTTGTGAGTTAGTAATTTGACCGGCACTAACATCAGAAATAATATCATCACCAGTTATTTGACCACCTAATGAAATATCACTTCCCGCAATATCAATAGAAGAATTAGTTAATGAACTATTAGGTACGTTGGATAATCCTAATGTTATTGTTCCATTTGTTGTGATTGGCGAACCTGAATCAACATCGATACCATCTGTACCCGAAATTGCCACAGATGTAACTGTACCATCATTTGTTGTAAATCCAGCATCGTTATTAAATCCACTTAATTTAATATTAGATTTAGTAAGTTTTCTTTGTACATTTGAAGAATCTATTACCGCGAAGAAATCACCATCACCATCAGATACTGATGTCGCTAATTCTGAAAGGTCCACAGATATTGTATCTGCAGCAACATCAATAAGTGAACCTGCACCAACATTAAGTGTAACTGCTCCTGAAGTACCCCCACCTGTTAAACCGTTTCCTGCACCTACTGAGGTAATATCACCCTGATTATTACTAAATGGTAAATCAGAAACCAATCCGAAATTAACCAACTGTGAACCATCACTAAATAATATATGTGAACTAAGTCCAATTGATTGTGAACTTGCGTCAGTTGCAGATAAAATAATGTTATCAACACCCGTATAATCAACATTAAGGGTAACCGCACCTGATGTACCACCACCAGTTAAACCATTTCCAGCACTCACACCTGTTATGTCCCCAACATTAATTGAACCACCTAAAGATACTGATGTACCATTAATAGTTATAGATGAGTTTGATAATGAACTATTAGGTACATTTGATAAACCTAATGCTATCGTACCTGAAGAAGTAATTGGTGAACCTGAATCTACATCAATACCGTCTGAACCTGAAATAGCAACTGACGTTACAGAACCACTATTTGTTGTGTATCCCGCATCATTATTAAACCCACTTATATTGATATTACCTTTAGTTATTTTTCTCTGAACATTTGAAGAGTCAATAACTGCAAAGAAATCACCATCAGTATTCGATGTCGATGTTGTTAATTCAGACAAGTCAACATTTAACGTTGCAGTACCACCTAATGATACTGAACCCCCACCGTCTAATAAAGTACCTGCGGTAATTGTTACTGATGAGTTATCTAACGAAGTATTTGGTATTGTTGAAAACGAGAGTGAACCTGAACCGTTAGTTAATAATACAGTATTCGCTGACCCATCAGATGTTGGGAAAGAATAATCTTCGTTAAATTGTATTGACCCGTTATTAGCTATGCTAAGACGCGTTGTTGTATTTGTTCTCAGATTAATACCTGATATATTACTATAGAAAACTCCGTTTTTTGTTGCCATGTTTAACTCTCTTTTTTTTATTTAAGGCTTCGGGAGAGGTTTAACCCCCTCCCTGTATTATCTAAAGATAAATACTTGTATAATAATTTACAGAGTAAATTATATTACTTGTACCCATCCAAACGATTTATAGATGTAGACACCCTCGTCTCCATCGGTTTGGTACACCAACAAACCTGTTGCCGGACTTCCGATTGCGTCTCTCTGCGTTTCCGTCATCCTTGGGAATAAGAAACCTTTTGTTGTTGACGACACTTCAAGAACTGCACTTGCTGCTGGTGCCGAAGCTCCGATTGCGACTGCAGATGCACTCTCATCAACTACTAATGTAGTTCCATCAACTGTGAAGTCACCACCAGTAAACGCTAACGTGTTACTATTTTGTGTAACTGTTCTATTACCACCTAATGTTCCATCACTATTAAAGATGTTAGTGTTAACTGACGCACCAACTACAATATCCACAGTATTTGAACCTGTACCACTGATGGTTACAGATGAATCTGAAGATGTGAAGTTTAACGTATCAGTGTTTGAACCCGCTGTTGGGTCAACACCTGAAGGTAAATTTATCGTTTTAAAGATGTTCTGAGTAGAACCTAAATCAGTGTTAGTGATTGTGAAGTTAGGATACGTACCTGAAGTTGTTATACCTGTACCGTTAGATAAAGAAACTACTTTATCGTAAAGGTTAGTTGAACCTTGAGCGATATCATCAGTATCTAAAACAACAGCACCTGTCGCTCCGTTTACAGAACTTACTGAGTCAGTATTATCAATCTTGTCCCATTGAGCACCATTATAAAGAAGGTAGTCACCAATCTGAAAATCAATTGTACCACTACCTAAATCTTGATTACCTGCAACAGAAACACGATACATATCACCTGAATCACCTGTTCCATCAGCTAATGTTGGAGTGTTAGTTGCCGCATTCCAGTTACCTTTGTATTCAAATGCCGAAGAAGGTAATTGTGAAGAAGGTACTCTACCGTTAGCATCAAGTGCTGCGTAACCGTTAGCTGAACCTTTTCTTGAAACAACTTCAACAAATGTATCATCAACTGAAATAACCAACGTATCCGTAGACTGAGCCACAGTACCAATACCGTCACCACCTGAGAACGTTGATGTATCACCCAACTCTAATGTTTGAGTTCCACTATCACCCGCCAATGTTAATGATGAGTTAGCTAACTTAGCATTAGATACAGAAGAATCAACTAATTGAGATGCGTTAATTGTCTTGTTTGTCAACGTTTGTGAACCGTCTAATGTTACAACTGAAGAGTCAATTGCCACCGTTAAACTATCACCAACGATTGATGTATCAATACCTGTTCCACCAACCCATGTGATTGTTGAATCACCATTTGGAACAACAGAACCTGTATCACCTGAAACTGTGAATAACGAGATGTTACCAGAACTTACAGATAAGTTGATAGCACCTGCACCGTTACCAGCCGCAACTACAGAACCATCTGTAGAAGTGAAAGATAATGAAGTACCCAAAGCAACATCAGAGTCAGAACCTGAAGTACCTGCGAATGTAATATCTGAGTTAGCTAATTTAGCATTTGTTACATTACTATTAAGTATCTTATCAGTAGTTACAGAATCATTATCAATTGAAGCACTCAATGCAACTGCACCTGTACCATCAAACGAAATCGCCGATGCCGTGATATCACCACTAATCGAGAAATCTTGTGCCGATGCCAATGAACCTGCAGTACCACTAGCATTACCTGTTAAGCTACCAACAAAAGATGTTGAGGTAACCGAAGTTAAACCAGCGAGTGTAGTTGAAGATGCACCTAAACTAATTGATGTTGTACCAACTGTTAGACTTGAATTAGCTAATTTAGCATTTGTTACATTACCATCAAGAATTTTAATCGTAGTAACCGCATCCGAATCAATTGAAGCACTCAATGCAACTGCACCTGTACCATCAAACGAAATTGCTGACGCTGTGATATCACCACTAATTGAGAAGTTTTGTCCCGACGCTAAAGCCGTAGCAGTATCAGCGTTACCTGTAACATCACCTGTTAAGTTACCACTAAACGCAGTAGAAGTTACAGATGTCAAACCAGCTAACGTAGTTGAAGACGCACCTAAGTCAATCTCCGTAGTACCAACAGTTACACTGTCATTTACTAAAGCTGAGTTTGGAACGTTTGTCCAAATACCAGCAATATCAACAATATTACCATCATTTCTTGTTAATGTTGCAGTACCACTTGAGAACGTCGCACCTGTTACAAAAGTATCAGACGCTGAAGTTGCAAAACCACTAATTACTATGTCAGACTCAAGACCACCATTAATAGAAAGTGTTAAATCACCTGTAGGTATATCTAATGAACCTGCAGTAATAAATGGTAATTCAAATGAACTTGAGATTGTACCTGTACCTCCAACAGTTAAACCATATGTTCCATCGTAAGATAAATCATCAATTGCGTTTACTGTCAATGTGTTATCATTACCCTTGTTATCAGTTAATGTTATTACGTTATCCGCAATAGCACCTGATTCAATTAGGTCTATTGAACCAGTTAACTGAACAGATTGTCCGTCATTTCTAGTTACTTCAATAATACCTGTTGATTGGGTATAAGAACCACCTGATACGAAAGTATCCGTACCATCGATTCCTGTAATTGTGATATCTGATTCGTCAGAACCATTTACCGATAATGTGATTGTTCCTGCATTATAAGAACCCGACGTAATGAAGGGTAATGCAACAGGAGTTGCACCAATAGTTCCTGAACCTGCCAAAGCAACATCCCAAGAACCGCCATAAGTTACACCTGTCACTGCTTGTACAGTTAAAGATGTGTTTGTACCGTCAATATCAGATAACGTTATCGTATTGTTTGCAATTGCACCCGACACTAATACGTCATCACGGTAAGACATTACACCGTTTACGTCAGATGCTAAAACCCTCACATCTGTTCCTGATGCAAGACCTTCAATTCTAACTGGTGTTGTACTTCCAGAGATGTGTACTAACGTAGCTGGCGATAGTGTACCAAACCCGTGTCTACCACTGTTGTCAATGATTTCGCGAGTAATTTCGTTAGTTGTGAATTTCAATCCCGTAGAAGAAGAATTTAAACCATTTGTAGCCATTTTTCTTTTTTGTTTTTGTTTTATTTATTAATCCTTTTAAAAGGCTTATAACACGTTTACCCAACCTTGAGACTTATACATATACATACCTTCTTCTCCATTTGAATCAGTATCTGTACAATATAATAAAAGTCCTGGTAAGGGTGTGTTTATAGCTAATCGTTGTACTTGAGTCATCCTTGGTATCAGAAGACCTTGATTTGTACTAGCTAATTCTAATAACGCACATACTGGTGATGTTGTCTCAGTACCCATCGATACTGAACCACCACTAAACGTTAAACTATTTGAGTTTTGGTCAACAACTCTATTACTCTCTAATTGACCATCAGCACTGTATAGATTACCTGAAGTCGTAAAACCAGTAATTTCCACAGAACCATTAGTGTTATCTAACAGTGATAAGGTACCATTACTCAATGTACCACCAGTTATTTCAGGTGCAAAACCACCTACATTAAACTCAGTACCATCATTCATACCTAACGTTAACGTTGTCGGTGCATATGTTGCACCTGTTAAGTATGTATCATCTTCAGCACCACCATAATTAGGTATGTTTAATACCCCATCTGAAAGAGTCGCAACTCCTGTTGTCCCCGTAGTAGTTAAACCTGTAAAATTAATATCAGGAAATGTTTGTAAGGCAAAAGTACCATCCACATATTGAGTACTATTACCTTGTGCAGTAAAATTCAATTGTGCGGTAGGACCACTTGGATTTGTCTGTGACAAACTCATTGCAGGATTTGCCGGAGTTGGGAAAGATGTTGTTATCGTCTCAACAGTTGTTGCCGGTAATGTTGGGAATGTTTGAAGTTTAAATTCACCATCAATATATTGAGTATTATTACCTTGTACAGTCCAATTAAGTTGTGAAATAGGTCCACTTGTATTTGTCTGTGACAAACTCATTGCAGTACCAGCATAATTCGGCCAAGATGTGGTTATCTCTTCTATAGTTCCTTGTGGAAGTGTTGATAAAGCAATTAAATCACCTGACCCATTTATATAGTCAGTTGATGCACCGGCAAAGGTAAATGATAAATTGGGTCTACTAGTCTCATTTGCAACTGAGACATCTAAAGCTGTACCAACTGTAGTTGCGGTTACAGATGTCACTGTTCCTACACCATTTTCCCATGGTACATTAACCACCAACTGTTGATTTTCATTAAACTGAATACCATAAGTTCTTTCTACAACCTCACTTACCTCCTGTACTGGTATATTTTGAGGAATATCACTAAATAGTTTACCTAATCCAAGCACATTAGAACTCATTGGTCCATAAGTTTCTGAGGTAAACCCTGTTACGTTGATTGTACCACCCGTATTGTTATCTAATGATAAAGTACCTGTTCCTGAGTTATAAGTACCACCAGTTATTTCCCAATCCGTACCGTAGAAAATTTTCCAACGTGCATTTTCTCGTGTAACACCACCCTGACCTTCAACTGAAGAATCTAACCACGCATCAATAAAATTTGTACCCCCATCAGTACTGGTACTTACAGTTGTTGTATAATCAGATTCAGTAGTTGAACCTGAGGCGTTATCCCATAAAGTTTCAAAATTAGAAATTGTATACTGATAAGTTAGTTGTGTTTCATGTACATAAACTAACATACCTAATCTTCTACGCCCCGATGAAATATTATCAGAATTAAGAGTTAAGTTATCAGGTAAGAATGGCAAAGTCCTCTTAGAATAGTTAACAGGAATAGTATTACCCGTAAATTCAATTTGACCAGTATCACCATCAGGTATTGTAAATTTAAGGTCAGAAAGATTGTAAACCTCCATGTACCCACCTGTTTGAAGCACACTGAAGTTCGTACCAAACACCTTCTCTCTATCGACTGAATTAGTCGCTGTTATCTGTGTGGATGAAATTGGATTTTTATAGGTAAAACTCATTAGTTATATGTTTAATTATAAATAGTTATCACGATACCAAACCACCCTTAAAGAATATGGTTGTTGTCGTATTATCCAATCTAAAGTCTTCCGAACCATAAGTAGTGTAAACTCTATATGTACCATTTAAATACCCTGTTGGGTTAACAACCGTATAGTTAAAGTATGCCGTAGTCATAACTTTATTCGATAATCCTTGTGCACCCGAACCGTAGGAAACTTCAATTTCTCTTGCTCTGTTAGCCGTACCTGGCCCACCTATTGATTCATCAGGTATTAACCAAGTATACCATGCGTTACCTCTAACAGTACCTGAAGGTATTTCGACCGTTAAGAACTTATATTGTTCAATTGGATTACCAAATGAATCATTACCACCTGAAGTTTGAGGTATATCTGATGTCACAATTGCAGGAACTAATCCTGTACCTGCATTTTGATTAAAGTAACTCATATATGATGCCATATCACTACTACTTGTTGGTCCACTACCGTTATTGAACCCATAGAAAGCAGCACCAGCATTAAACATAAACGTTCCTATGTTTGTTGCATCCGCCTCATTTTCAATTAATAGGTAGGCCGGTGAATTAGCCGCACTTGACGGAGTTACCGTCGGAGTTTTAGTTGGCGTTGGAGTAAACGAAGTCGTTGGAGTCATTGAACTCGTAACACTTGGTGTCGGTGTAAGCGATGTAGATGGCGTCACACTAGTACTCGGAGTTACTGTTGGTGTTGGAGTAGTTGTTGGTGTACTTGTCGGAGTAGCCGATGGTGGTACTGGACACTCAGCAATTTGAGTAATAGCACCCGCAACATCAATTCTAAACTTAACAATTCCAAGACCATTCAATGTGTTACCAGCATCATACCATAAATCTAAACCATTAAATGGTGTTGCTAAATCAGAGTCTAAGAAAATTACATCACCGACCGAAGCATCTAACACATTAATGAATCTATTTGTGTAGATTGTAAAGTCTACAGTTTCACATAACTCTTCAGGATTCGCTTTACCTAATTCAGGACCAGCACTTAAGAATGAATCTTCAATCTCAGGTGGAGTTGCTGATGGCGTCACTGTTGGTGTTGGTGATTTAGTCGGAGCAGGTGTACCCGTAACTGAAGGAGTTACTGAAGACGTTGGTGTCACTGAAGGAGTAACCGTAACTTCAGGTGTACTCGATGGAGTTACTGTTGGTGTACTTGTCGGAGTAGCCGATGGTGGTACTGGACACTCAGCAATTTGAGTAATAGCACCCGCAACATCAATTCTAAACTTAACAATTCCAAGACCATTCAATGTGTTACCAGCATCATACCATAAATCTAAACCATTAAATGGTGTTGCTAAATCAGAGTCTAAGAATACTAAGTCCCCTACAGATGCATTACTAACATTAACGAATCTATTTGTGTAAACTGAGAAATCTACAGTTTCACATAACTCTTCAGGTACTGGTTTACCTAATTCAGGACCAGCATTAAAGTAAACTTGCTGAATCTCTGGCGGAGTCGATGACGGAGTTACCGTCGGCGTTGGTGACTTAGTCGGTGCCGGTGTTCCTGTAACTGAAGGAGTTACTGATGACGTTGGTGTAACTGATATCGATGGAGTAACAGTCTGAGTTGGACTAACCGATGGAGTCACTGAAGAAGTTACTGTTGGTGTTGATGTTCTTGTTGGTTGAGGTGTAGATGTAACCGATGCCGTAACTGAAGGAGTTACCGTACTAGTCGGTGCCGGAGTCGATGTTGCCCCAGGTGTAGATGATGGAGTTACTGAAGCCGTAACTGACGGTGTTGGTGTCACATCAGCCGTTGGTGATGGAGTTACTGATGAAGTAACTGACGGTGTTGGTGTTACCGCTGCAGTAGCAGAAGGTGTCACTGACGCAGTTACTGATGGAGTAGGTGTTACTTCCGCAGTCACTGAAGGTGTTACCGAAGCCGTTGGTGTTGGGGTAGATGTACCACCAGGTGTACCTGTCGGTGTACTTGTTAATGTTACTGAAGGAGTAACTGTCGGCGTAACCGATGAAGTAACCGATGGCGTATTTGTTGGTGTAGCCGTCGCAACAGGTGTTCCTGTCGGCGTATTTGAAGGTGTCGTAGTCACCGTAGGTTGAGGTGTACTTGTTGGAGTAGCCGTCGGAGAAACAGTATTCGTTACCGATGGTGTTACTGACGCTGTTGGAGTATTCGTTGGTGTAACATCAGGAGTAGACGAAATTGTCGGCGTTGGAGTCTGACTAACACCTGGAGTATCAGAAACCGATACCGTTGGTGTTGGTGTAGACGTAGACGCAGGTGTTGAAGTAACAGATGCAGTTACAGTAGGTGTTGGTGTTGATGTAGCATTAGGTGTCTGTGTCGGTGTAGCGGTGTTAGACGGTGTAACCGTTACAGTTGATTGAGGTGTAGATGTTGGTGTAACACTATTAGTTGGTGTTGGAGTCTGACTAACACCTGGAGTATTAGATGGTGTTGGAGTTACCGTTGACACCGGTGTACCTGTTGGTGTTGAAGTCACTGTCGATGTAGGTGTCGGTGTTTGAGTATTTGTTGAAGTAGTTACAGGAGTACCTGTTGGTGTACTTGTCGAAGTAACTGCAGGTGTGTTAGACGGTGTTACAGTATTAGTCGGTGTAGGTGTCTGACTAACACCTGGAGTATTAGATACTGAAACTGACGGCGTAACCGATGGAGTAACTGTCGCTTGTGGAGTCGATGTTACCGTTGCTGTTGGTGTTTGAGACACACCAGGAGTATTAGACACCGAAACAGAAACTGTCGGAGTTGGTGTAACACCACTAATTGTAGATGATGGAGTAACACTTGGAGTCACCGTACTTGTAGGTGTTGGTGATACCACAACACCACTTGAAGGTGTTGGAGTTGGCGTTGATGTTGGTGTTGGAGATGGAGTACCTGAGAATGTAATATCATTAATACTACCAAAATCACCACCTATAGATGGTTGACCATTATATAAAAAATCACTGTAACTAACATTTCCTCTGTCAACTAAATCATAATTTAAAGGATTAATTAATTCATCTGATTGACCACTTAATTGACCGGCTAAAATTGTTATGGTAGGTGAAAATGTTATTGAACCACCTACTGTCGTACCAATAGTATTACTAAACTTAACGACTAAATCTTCAGATTTCACCGACGCAATTGACGCAGAGTAAATTGCGTGTGTTGAATTACCCTCAAAAACCTCAGTACTAATAACCACAATCTCACCTTGACCATCAACACTAATAACTTTCTCAATTGCATTATCATTACAATAAGGGTCGTCATTCTCTACCCTAACCGTGTATAAGGTTCCACCTGGTGTACCAACAAGTTCGGTAATAGGAATACCACCCTTTAAATCTTCTCTTGTTATATTTGAAACAGGCGAGTTTTGACCATTTATAAGTGGGCTAGGAGTTCCCCAACCGACAGGAGGTGTTACAGTTACAGTAAACGGACCAAGTGAATTCGATGATAAGGTTAACCTTAGTATAATTGATGACATTTTATTTTCTTTTATAATAAATAGTTTATATTTCGTAAATTACCTCTTAAAATACTTTACTTTTTTAAATGTTTTCCATTTAAATAGAAAACCCCTTCGTAGAGGGGTTATTTTCCATTTATTTTTTTTTATGTTTGGCAACTTGTACATGAATTCCATGGACCACCTGAAAGTATTACATTTGGTGTGTTATCCACATAAGACTGAACCCTATAACATACTAAATTAGTTCCCTTAACAAAATCACCATTTTGAGGTGATGTACTTAATCCTGAAATATCACCATAATATACAGTAACTGGACCTGTACAGTTATTGAAATCGTTAATTTCAATCATAGACACAACACCTGTATTACATAATTCACACGATACATTTTGTTGAGTAACTGTAAGTGTCGGTGTAGCGGTGGTCGTAGATTTAACAATATAACACTTATTATCTTGTGATACCTTAACGTATGAGTTAATATTTAACGGACCAATACTTGAAGACGCTATGTAATCTATTTCAACCTCCAAACATGAGCTACCATATAACACTTCCCTAATAACATAATTCGTAACTACAGGACATGGGTGTTCTTCATCCGATGTACACACTTCACAGTCTAAGTATGCATCATTCGGGTCACCAGTCCACGGACCACCGTTAACATCTATAAATTCACCACTAATAATACCTAAATTAGTTTCTAAACCTGTACCTGGTTCATAGAAACTTACACATTGGTTACTGATTCCCGCTTGATTTTGTAAATACAATGTAGTCTTACCGAAAGCAATCGCTTGACTAATCTCACTTGCTAATACTGGTGAGACACTCATTCTAAATACCTGAGTATCTCCTGACTCACAACATCCTGAGAAGTATATCTCAACATAGTTTGGTGATGGTGTAGGTGTTTGACTTACTGATGGTACTGAACTACTTGGTGTAATTGTTGGAGTTGCCGTTTCACTAATTGATGGGGTTACTGTTGGTGTTGATGTTTCACTAATTGTTGGGGTAGGTGTTGGTGTCGCAGTTTCACTAATTGTTGGTGTTACTGTTGGAGTTACCGTTTCACTAATTGTTGGTGTTACTGTTGGAGTTACCGTTTCACTAATTGTTGGTGTTACTGTTGGAGTTACCGTTTCACTAATTGTTGGGGTAGGTGTTGGTGTTTCAGACTGAGTATTTGTCGGAGTAATTGTTGGTGTAACATCAGGTGTTGACGTTACTGAAGCAGTATTTGTCGGAGTAATTGTTGGCGTAACATCAGGTGTCGATGAAATTGTCGGCGTCGGAGTTTGACTAACCCCTGGTGTATCAGAAACCGATACCGTTGGAGTCATTGTTGGCGTGACAGACGCAGTCTCAGTATGTGTCGGTGTTATTGTATTAGTTGGTGTTACCGTCACCGTTGATTGCGGTGTACTTGTTGGTGTATTACTAATTGTTGGTGTAGGTGTTTGACTAACGCCCGCAGTATTACTAGGTGTCATAGTCATAGTGATTGTTGGACTAATACTTGGAGTTTGTGTCACCGTACTTGTTACTGTTTGTGTTGGTGTCATTGTTGGTGTTTCAGTCTGAGTATTAGTCGGAGTTTGAGTTGGGGTTATAGTTGGTCCACAAACACCATTAACACATGAGTAATATGCCCAGTCAGCAATATCCATTGCATAAGGATTACCAATTCCAAGAGGTCGGAATGGATAACCGGAACCCGCAGAACTATATGTAGTACCAGTAATAGTCACTGTAGTATCACCAACACCAGCAGTCCCACCTGAAATACAAAGATAATAATTGGTACCGGCATTTCCTGTATTAGCAGTGAATGTCACAGTATCTCCATTACAATCAACATATTCAGTATATGTGTTACCATCATCAGCAACGGACCATATATTATTATCAAAATCCACACACGTACATCCGCTAACAGGTAATGTTGGTGATGGAGTAATTGATGGGGTAATACTTGGAGTTAATGAAATTGTCGGAGTAATTGTCGGAGTAATTGTCGGAGTAATTGTCGGCGTTGGTGTTGGTGTGGTAGATGGACAATCCAACACATAATCAATAACCACGTCAATATCTACAAACTCATTAGTTTCACAATCCCCCGTTATTTTTATACTATTAGTTATAGGGTCAACACTGACTCCTTGTATTCCAGGTAATAATATGATAACAGACTCCAGTGTATTTGCCCATAATATATCTGATGGTACATCATTTAATGTGTAACCAGTATAGAAACTACCAGTTGCGGTACTACCATCATAACTAATATCATAATTAAACACTGCACTTACTAATGTACACCCTGTTAAACCTAAACTATCAACTAAATCTAAGTAACCATCATTTAATAACTCATAGAACCCTCGTTTAGTCATAACCGTAGTATCAAAAGTATCACTACATATATTAACTAATGGGAATGAACTTACAACTTCTTTAACATCACTAATCGTGTATGTTGCAACACCTTCACATCCATTACTATCAGTTACAGTTACACTGTACGTACCAACAGTACTTGCACTTATTGTGGTTCCTGTTGAACCATCGTTCCATAAATACGTAAATGGTGCAACACCACTTAATGTCGTAGCACTTAATACATCTGGAGTTGAATAGGTTCCAGGAGTTACAGTAATGACTGCATTAACACCTGTGGTACCACTTAGGTATCTTACTTGACTAACACTACAACCTAAAGCATCTATAACAGTCACTGTGTAATTACCCATTGGTAAGTTACTAAAGGTGAATGCACTTAATGGTGTATCAATTATTGATTGTCCATCAGAAAGAATATAATCTAATGGTCCTGTATAACCACTATTAGGTATAACCTGAATCGACCCATTATCAAAACCACAAGTACTACCTGTTAAATTAACATCTATTGTGAACTTAGGTGTTGGTGTGACTATTGTTTGTCCTGTATAACAACACCCATCAGATGTTTTAATAGAGTAGTCATATGTGTCACCAACTAAGTTATTAAATTGTGTTTGGGTGTTAGATGTGGTAATAGTAGATGTTCCACCCGAAGTTTGTCCAGTATACCCGTAGGTATAAGGACCCCCATTACCAACAACAGTTAAAGTTAATACACCTAAACTATTACAGTTAATATAGTTTAATTGGGGACTAACACTAGATATACCACCAACATTCCCAATAAAAACATTATCATTGTAAGTACAGCTTTGCGAATCTGTTATTGAAAATGTAAAATTACCTGATGAACACCCAGTAAATGTGAAATTTGTATTAGAAGTGGTACCTGAATGACCATTTTGACCTAAATATGTATATGGTGCAGTCCCTCCACTTATAAATACCGTAACTTCACCATCTTGACTTAAGCATGAAGTTGGTATAGATTCATAAGATATCACCCCTATCGGGTCTGATGGGTTAATTACCCCACTCTTGGTTAATTCACAATCATTATCATCTGTAACAGTTACAAAATAATTACCAACCGTTAACCCGCTAATACTTGATGTTGTTTCATTATTACTCCACAAATAAGTGTACGGTGGTGTACCCGTTAATCCTGTTACACTTATACTACCACCACCTATTCCACAATAAGAAGTATTTTTAACATCAAGGCCGAATTCCAACGTACTTATAGATGTAATAACAACACTCTGTGTTTGTGCACTACTACCACCATAATCGGTTACAATAGAGTAGTATGTTCCATTAGGTAGTCCAAGTATTGTGAAAGGATTATTACTAGTTGACCCATTAGTATATAAAATACCATCTTTATAAATCTGATAATTATACGGTAAATCATCTGTACTACCACTTACACTAATGTATCCATTATCTTGACCACATGTCGTACCTGAAAAATCATTAATAGTCGCACTAAGACAACCATCAATAATCACATTAATATTAATTTGGTTATTTACATCACCTAAACTATCGTTTAGTACGAATGTATAAGTACCCTCACTTAATCCAGTCCATGAGAATGGATTTACTGATGTACCACCAGATAATGTACCAGGAATTACGTTAGATATAGTATACGGAGGAACACCACCTGTAGGAAATATTGTTATTGAACCAAATCCTGATTCACAAGTACCCGTAGTTGAAAAACTATAACCCAAATCTGTAGGATTACAATCCTGTGTTGTTAATGAACCTAAGGTTATTACATCAGCATTGTAAGAATATAAAGTATTAATCTTAACAGATATTGGTTCTTGAGTAAAACCTTGTTGATATGCATCACAACAATCAACATACTCATATGAACCACTAATAATTGCATTATAACAATCTCCACTAGCAGATGGTGATGGTGTAACCGCAGGTGTTTTAGATACCGTAACTGTTGGCGTATATGTTGGCGTATATGTTGGTGTTGGTGTTGGCGTTTGAGTAACGAAATCCTGTGGACACACCACATCAATCGCATCCAAGAAGTTACCACCTGCCTGTGCCGAAGTAGCCGAGAATACAAGATTATAATCTGTCTCAGTCGCAGTGAAATTAATAGCATTTAGTGTCCATGAACCTGTTAAACCCGTATATTCACCAGGGAAGAAATTCAAACCACTTGTTGCACCACTAAGACCTACTTTTAACGTATTAAGAAAACCTGTCCTACCTCTATGTGCGAATTGAACTTGATAACTAGCACCACTGACAGCAGTAAATGTTTGGAATAATGATTGAGCAGCCGATGACTGTGCATTAATCTCAGCAAAGTGACTACCTTGATAAGCAGGAACCCCTTGATATCCTGATGCCCATATTTCGATTAACCTACTCGAGTCAGTTGTTTCCCAACCAGGAATACATTCTTCAGGATAAAAGTTGAACGTAGTAGCCGAGGTACAATTTGTATTATCATAAGTTGACCCCCCACCTGTTGTTGTACCAGTACACTCAGATGGACATGGGCCTAAATCCGACATAAAGATATCAAATGAAGGGTTTACCAATCTATTACATGGAGTTGTAGGTGTTGGTGTTTGTGTTGGCGCCCCACCAGGTGTTTCACTCGGAGTATTTGTTGGTGTTTGAGTAGGTGTAACCGATAAAGTAACTGACGGTGTAACTGACGATGTAACTGATGGTGTATATGTTGGCGTATATGTTGGCGTAACTGGTGGAGTCCCACCAGGTGTTCGAGTAAGAGTATGTGTTGGAGTATATGTTGGTGTTACCTGAGCTGTTTGTGTTGGCGTATGTGTTGGAGTCACAGTAGAGGTCGCCGTTACCGATGGTGTCGGAGTAACAGAAGATGTTGGGGTTACTGATGCGGTAGGAGTATTAGTAGGTGTCACCGTATTAGTTGGAGTGTGTGTCGGCGTAACTGACTGTGTCGGTGTTGGAGTTATCACACATAATGGGTCTTTACATCCACTCAACGGTGAAGTCACATCTCCTGTTAAATCAAAGGGAGGGTCAGACGGCACATCATTAATTAAAGTATAACATCCTTCGGGAATTATATCGTCATTTTCTATAAATACTGTACCTGTAGTCGGTGCGGGAGTCCATGTTGAATAATTAACCATATATACCATAACACCAGTACAAGCAGAAAGCCATACATGAGTAGGAACAGATGATGTTGGTGTAACCGAAGCCGTTGGAGTATATGTTGGTGTAACTGATGGCGTTGGTGTAACCGAAGCCGTTGGAGTATATGTTGGAGTAACTGGTGGCGTTGGTGTAACCGAAGCCGTTGGAGTAGGTGTTGGGGTGACAGCTTCCAAAACATCGGTACAGTTACCTATCTTTGGTTCGGCTAAATAACACTGACCACAATTAACATATGCCCCACCAGTAAATAAAGCACTAACAGGAACGGTATATCCCCACGTACCAGAATAAGTACAGGGAGCACTTAAATGAATTACCTTAAAACATGAACTCTTACCTGCGACAGAAATAGAGTATATATTATTTACCGCAATATTTACCGGAAAGTTGCCTTGAAAACTATCAATTCTCGCCCTTACAGCACTGTTATCACAACATTCTAATATCGCACACTGACCGACCATTATTATCCACAGTTAATTGTTATGTTTATACCCACGTTCAAGGTGATTGTTTTGTTTGTAAAATTTGGGTCACACCCTATATTTGTAAAAGTTATTGTGTTTCCACTTATAGTGTAACTTAAACCATATTGATATAAATACTGGAAATGTGTAATTGCCGCATTTAACCAATCATTATTTGTTGGTGACGATGAGAAACCGTACCCCGTAAAAAATTGTTGTTGAACTAATATATTACCATCTAACCTTAAGTCTATATACCAATCAGAAACAACACTATTTAAATCACATTGATTAGTAGTATATCCACTTGATGATACAATAGTGTTAACTTGTTGGTTTAGTATACTTTGGAAGGTCGATGTAGGATAAAAATCACACTCAACAATTTGTTTAGCACAATCGTACTTCCATAACGGACCTTCAATTTCACAAGGCTCACATTCTATGTCAACAATCTCACAACCCCTTTGTAGTTTATAGTTATGTTTTTGTCTATGGAATTCTGAATTCTCCATTTTCTGACCACCCAACCACAATGTTGACGCTGGAACAACTTGTTCCACTAATCTCATCCAATAGTCACCAATACCATTAGTGAAGTCAATCATCTTTTGGTACGTGTATTGATTTGATGGTATATTTACATCCACTCCCGACGTTAAATATTTCCAATATAATGACGATAACGTTACATACCCACCACTCGATGTTTGTCGGTTTCTAACATTAATCATATTCTTATAGAATGTCTGAGCAAACTCAAAGAATGATTTCTCTTTTGGTCTTGGATTTATAACCGTCCAATCAATACCACCAACAGTAGGGTAAGGATAAGTTAATCCAGTTGCAGGTATTGGGTATCCAGTATTTCTACTCATGTTCCAAACGTCATACTCCAATCCCTGACCCATATTGAGGTATAACTCAATATTCTTTCTATTTAATACTAATCTTTCATCGGTTACATCATAATAAGAATTGAAAATACCGTTACTTTTTCTTAACCCTGTTTCGGTACTAGACCATGATTTTAAGTTATCTTTAATTGGTGTTAAGGTATACCCTAAATTCATATTAGGGAAGTCTCTAAATCTATTAAAGTATTTTTCACCAAAACTATATGGTTCTAATGATGTTTGTATATTTGTGTTCTGACCTGTAAAGTTAGAATTCTGTATATCAATAGTTTCATTTGACCTATGTTTAGGTGTTTGTTCGAACCATCCTGAACCCATCTCGAAAAAATAACTGTCCGTTTGTGGTACCGCAGTAGGATATCCGTATTCATCCATCGGATAGTCAGTTCTTACATCCTCAACAAAAGATGTTATGGCTTGTGGAGTAAATCCTGTATATGTAACTCCTTTAACGTTGTATGTGTCACTAGGCACTAATACAGGTAAAATATTTAATTTAGTCCCACTAGTTATCTCATCATACTCTTGATTAAATTGTTTAAGGTTTATAGGTCCATCCGCCACATAAACGGTCTCATTAAATTCAATTAATGCTTTTGGTGCACCCACCATCCTCATTAAGAAATCTATTGCGGTTCTTGTTCCTTTTGACTTATATAAAAACCCTGAATTGATTATTATCTTTCTGTAATATTCGTAATCTAATTCCTGAGGTGTTTTATCTCTAGTTTGACCAGGATATATGGATTGATTCTTTGTCCCGAATACTGCAGTTAAAAAGTCATCCTGACTTATTGGCGAATTATTTGTTTCAAACCCTAATGTTTGCGCTAAATTCTTTAATAATACAGACGGTATATCATTTTTAGGGTTATAATTAACATTATTCATAAATGCTAAGGCATCTATGAATTTTTTTGTCTCATCAAAACTTCTACCATAAATTTGTAGAACTTTCTCCATCTTTTGGTCAGACGTATCGAAATCTTTAAATGAACCTGTTACTAAAAATCTACTGATTAGGTTTGTTTTATAACGGTCCATTAGTTCCGCCACTTCATTAATCCTACTTAAGTAATTTTCATACCCTACAGTCTGCGTATCTAAATTCCATAAACCTAATACCGGCCAAGTAATATTTTCAACAGACGTATAATACTTACCCTGTTCAGTTTCTCTAGGGACCCTGAACATTGCGGTGTATTTTGGAGATATTAACCTATTTAATAAGAATTTCTCAATTTCGTCAAATGAATCATCAAAAATTTCTTCAGTATAGAATTTACTAGGTCGTAATGTAATGTCCTCAGTTGAAAAAGTAACTCCACTATATGGATTACCTGCAACCACAACCTCTAAAGTACCTGAAGATAATGAAGTTGACGGCGTAAAGTCCTGTAATTTATATTCCGTCTCACCTGTTCCAATAAATAAAGAATACTTTAAGAATTGTCTAGTTAAGTTTCTGTACGGAGAAACATCCATTGGTCGAAGTGACATATTCCTGTCAGCCATCGTACTATAATCAATATCAAATGGATTTTTTATACGAGCAACATCAATATTAAATGTAGTTTCGTCATCTATAACATCATAAGAAATATTATATACCGTATTTGCAGTTGTAAAATCTGTATAAATTTTATCAACCTCTAATGCCGCAGGGAAATAATTAATTATCTTTGTAATTGATGATGAAAGTCTCTTTTGTAATGAACCATATAAAGAAAAGTTAGTTACAACAGAAATATCATAGTTTGGGTAAACACCGTAGTTACGAGCAATAATTTTTCTCGACTCTTCCAAACTAACCAAATCCATATTCTCCAATGTGAACGGATTTGAAAATACACCTGTGTTAAAGGTTCTATTAACCTTTTCGACAACTGAAGTCGTGAACTCAAAATTACCCTGAGTTAAACCACCACCATCAACAAGTTGAAACCCAACCAAATCGGGTGAGAATGTGTCCTGTCCTGAAGGTGGAGCGGGTGGAAAACGATATTTTTTATTACTAGCCATTAATCAATTACATCATTGAAGTTTTTACTGAAATCGATATTATCACCTCTATCCTGACGAACCTCATACAATAGATTATTAAACTCATCTCTAATCTCAAACAAGTTATATTGTTTGTAGATATTATTTGATGGGTCATAAATTGTGTAAATACCATCTTCCATACTCTTAGTCTGATTACCGTAAAGTGCAATCGCTAATGTATCGATATCATGTTCAGCCATTTCAATATCTAATGTAATTGGATTAAAATATGTATTAGTAATTATAATGTCTTGGTCAGGTTGACCAATGAATGGTGTTGCGTTAGGTTTGTTTGACGGAGCACTTGAAGGCGATAACGTACAGAACAATAAATCACTACCATTCTCAACATATCGATATCGAATACTTTTTTGTGAACTATTAGTTAAATTAGTAGTTACTGGCTCACAATAAAATGAAGATGTTACAATTCTGTAAAAGTTAGGTATTTTAGTCCCATTATCGTTTAGATATTCAACTCTAAACCCAACTAATCCTTGTGCCACAAATTTATTTCTAAACTTGGCATCAACATTATTTAAATCAACAATAATACCTTTAACGTTAGGTAACGCAGATAAAACACCACAATCTGTTATTGTTGTTCTAATCTCTGCAGGACGAATATATAGTGTATATATACCTGTTTGATTAAATTCATTTGCGGGTAAACGTAAATTATACATACCACCCAAAATTTCATTTGTATTCCCACCAGTGTCGTTGTTGTGGAAATAAGGCGTCAATAAAGAAGCCGCATCTAATTCTTTAAGTACAAAGTCTTCAGTCACATCTCTACTTGGTGTGTAGTTCATAATGATTTCAACGTCTTCTGGAGACATATCTGCGGGTCTTGTAATTCCGTAAGTTCCTAATGCCATTTTTTAAGTTTCATTAATTTTATAGAAACCATAACCATATCTAGTTAGGTCTCCAAGGTTATCAACTTCACCCAATCTTTCTAATCCTTCAAAAGCTGAGTTCTTGCCTCTGTCTATAAATACTTCACTCTGTATTTCTGGTGAAGAAACCATGTCTAATAATACCTCTTGTTTTGTAATCGCACTAACACTGATGTCATTTTCAGTAATTCCTGAGGATTTTTGAATATATATTGTCGACCCATCTGGGTAATCATAATAAGTAACCTCATTAATAGTATATGCGGTATATTGTGGGTTTATCTCATCTATCACACCCAATAAATCACCGTTTTTAAAAATAGGGACATTAGTTGCGTACCTAATAGAACCATAACTACTTAAACTTGTTAACTGACTTATAGTATACCCTGAAACTAAAAAAGGTACAGACACATAATTTGATGAAATTTGCGAATTTATATTATTCTCCGCGTCACCACTAAAAATAAAGTTGTAATTTAATGGTGTTCCTGACCAACTACCACCTTGAGGTGTAAAAGTTATATTACCTTGTTGATTTGATATCGTAACTCCGGTCATCGGAATAGTAATAGTTTTTTTAACTTCCGTTGTACCCCATGGATTCGTTTGAGTAATGGTTATTTTATAATCACCGCTACTTGCATAGGTGTGCGTTAAGAATGAAGGTGTTGTATCATTAATTGTTTGTGTAGATAACCCGTCTCCCCAATCAATAACATAGTTGGCTAACTTTAAAAACTTTTTAAAATCCCTATCAGACGTATTAAAGACTTTAATATCATAACCACTTGCAGTACTGGCAGAATAAACAAAGTTATTGACCACATCTTTCTGCAAAAGATAACCGTCAAATGGTGTGTAGTAACCCAAATCATTAAAGGATTGTGTAAACACTAATGGTATTGTTAAACCCGTTAATAATGAAGAACCACCCGTACCACCACTAAGTATTTCACTCATACCCGAATACACACCAAAAGTATTACCACTATAAGTTTCCTGAACAATGTCATCTTTTAACACTTCAGGTGAAATTTTAATATATGTTCTATCGGTTTTCATTATGGATTAACGTATTCGTAAAACTTCACAGGATTACCTGTTGTACCAATTCTTATACCATTTAAATCAGTTAGTTTATATTGATAATTATCATAGTCGAGTACTATTTTAGTATAAAACTTATCTTCTTTATTAAAGGTGAATATGTTTGCCATTAACGTTTGTGGTTCAATCATCATTCTAGTGAATTCACCTGTCTTACCATTAAAATGTTTTACAGACATATAAAATTCATCTAAATTGATATAACCCCTATCTTTTAACCAATACACAAAGAACCCCTCTTTATCACCTATATAATCTAAATGATATGTTGGTATTCTAACATTCACATTTTTAGGGACGGTATTTGAACCTATATTAACATTATTAGTTTGTCCCTGATATGAAGGTAGAATTATGGTAAAATATATCTGTTGACTTTGACTCTCATTTGTGTCATAAAAATCTAATTTAAAAAAACTATTTTTATAAGAATTTGCACTATAATATATTTCTTTATTTGTAAATCCTGCAGCGTTATAGTTATTGACCCAATCACTAGATGTTGCACCTGTTACATCCACATTATCAGGTAAAAAATAAAACTCATAATTAACACTTGATTTAAATTCGGTTTGAGGAACATCTGGGTCTTTATTTACTATTCGATATGATTCATGGTCAAATCTAGTTACTTCAAAATCCTCAGTAGGATTTATCACTTGTTCAACAACATCTTGTTCATATATTTCAATAGCGTCTTCACGGCCATTAACATCCCAAAATTGTTCTATTGGTATCTGAAGTTCCCTTTCTACCCCATTATCTGAAAATCTATACTTATTCACAATTATCAATTATTGGTTGTACTATCATATTTAAACCACTGTATCTTACTTGTGGTGACATCTGATAAAAGTTTATGTCTTTAAAGGGATAATGAGCACCATTTAAAAATGGGTAATCAACACCAACACCTTCACTATCAACATATCCGTAAGGATAAAGGTCTCTCCATCTCCATCTCCCCTCAAAATTTGAGTAAAACGCATAATCAGGAATATTATCAACATCCTTTACGTTACCTGTTTCAACATACGACGAAAATTCTTTTACGTTAATTTTATGATAAGGGTAATAAACATAACCAATAGGAACCGCAGGATTATTTCTCATAAAAAAGTGGTCAACATTAAAACTATATTTATGTAAAAGTGGCGATATTACATTTTCAGTCATTAAAAAGTCATTCCATTCACAAAAATCACCTAATAGTTCGTCACCATTTGATAAATTTTCATTATAATAAAATTGTTTACCATTTTTGGTGTATGTTGATAATGGTATATTATCTTTATTGTTACTATTAGTCGGTAACCACCAATTATCCACCACATTTTCAAGACGATTAAATTCCCAACCTATATTAATTGAGGTGTTTTGATTTGTTGGAGACGGCTTATTAAACCAACCCATATAACCCTTATTAAGAATCGTTACAAATAATTCAGTTAAGGGTCTATCTTGGTTATCCCTATATTTCGATATATCAATGTCTTTTTCGAATGTATAGGATGCTGTTTGTGAACTATTTCTAACTGAAACTCGTTGTACATTATTTGGCGTTAGTGCCGAATATTCTAATTTTGAATTATTATTAAATGGAATGTTTTCAAAACCCATTCTAGCCAAATTATAATCCTTAATGTCTGTTAATATTTTGTGTTTTCTGACATAATATTTTGATGTGGTTTCGTCTGAATTATTTTTATTAATAACCCTTTTAAATGTACCCGTTACACCATCACCAAACGTAGTTCCCGTATACCCTAAATCATATATAGAAAAAACATTTAAATCACTTTTATATTCCTCATCACCCAATTCATAAACTTGAAAATAATATTCTCCATTGTAGTCAAATGATAATTTAGCGTACTCTCCAATACTTAAATTATGATTTCCACCACAGTAAAAGGTAATCAGTTCTTTACCACTTACCTTCCTTTTTTTCATTACGAATGGAATACCGTCACTTACATTAAATAATGTCGTAGCACTTAATTTTTCATTGGTGTAGGACATTGTCTGAGCAGTTACATTTTCAAACGCATATGATAGATACATAGTCCAATTATATGTCGTTGCACTTTTTGTGACTAAATCAACATGACCATCTATACCTTCAGTCCTTAAGAAACTAAACTCATCATATTGTGGGTACCCTCTCCAATCATTACTAGTAACTGAGTTAAGAGCGTCTACATAATATAAATCATTTCTAAATGGATAATATGTTGTTTTACCAGTATATATATTATCAAAAATATTACTTAATTTACCCGTAATTCTTATAGTGTTAGACGATTGACGTTCTTTATCAAACCTTTCAGCTAAATTTAATATAACTGTACGGTCACCTTCAACCATTTGTCTTTTCTGACCTTCTAAAGTAATTGGTAATCCACTATCTAAAGTGGGAGCCCCTTTATACTGTTTTTCGCTCGGAACTATTCTTATATTGTTTGGTTCCTTACTCATAATATTTCTTGGTTAAGTATAAATTTATCAATATATTTGTTCATCGCAGATTTACCCGACCTAAGACCAAAATAAAAATGATAGGGTGCACCAACTAACAACTTATTTTTATATGTCCCTTGACTATCATACGTAATATTAGTACCAGTTAATTTTGAATTATATATAAATCCTGGTTTTTCACTAGTTGGTGTCTGTATTGAAGATGGAAACGTATGTGGGTTAGTTAACCTATCAATAGATTGGTAATTTACCGTGTATATACTACTTGTAGTATTTTTATATGACCAATCATTATCCTCGTCACCAAAAATCACTAAGTTATTTTTAGGAGACCATGGATGGAACGGTATTTCTTGGTCTTTAAAACCATAGTAATTAAATAACGGACTAGACACTTGATTGTCTCTAAATGTTACCCTTCCTGGTGTTATTAAGTCTCTATCAATAGTATTCCCCTCAAAGAATATCCCAATATTTGGGTCGTTTGAATTCACATCGTAGTATATTGCATCTCCAGAGTAATTATTACCTAAGAAAGGTGTGACACCAAATTCTGAGTTAATACTAATTAATTGGGATAAATCACCGTCTAATCTTTGGTTTTCTCTACTAAATAATTTTCTTATTGATGCATTACCAAGACCAGTTATTTGACCAAGCCAGTTAGCATTTGATAGTCTACTTATAATAAAAACTTGTAATAAATCTGAGGTATCTTTATAGGACGTCGAACTAACACTATCAATAATATACCCCTGATAGTCATCATTAAAACATATCTCCTGTAAAAATTCGTCTCTAGGTCCCAAATCCATAATAGTCGTAGGGTTACCTAACATCACATTATTTTGACCAGGGTAAGTAGTACCGCCATTTTTAAGTGGAGGTAATTTACCTGTGAAACTACCATTGTTAAATGGTGATGCTCTGTAGAAAAATGAATTATTTATTTCTTGGTACGAAATCGTGTCTTTACAATAATCATAATCTGGTGATGTTAAGAATTTTGTATCGTTAATATCATTACTATAAACATCTTGTTTTTGAAAAGAATACATATATAACGTACCGTTTACCCAGTTATTTACAAATGTTAATGACATTACATTACGGCATATACCAAACATCATTCTAAATCTAGCCTTCCACTCAGTAAAGTTACCAATATCTCTACCAATCTTGAAATATGGTTTCTGTAATAAAGTATAACACCCATTCTTAACTAATGTTGGATTAGTGTTACTCGGACAATTTGGTATAACTATTATGGTGTTATTTGGACCCGGTTGGTAACATTCTAGTGGTACCATATTTGCACATGAAAAAGAATCCGTAACACTATTGATTGATGCATTATTATTAAACTCATCATCTAAAGATTCCGCACCATCACTAGTGTCAAAACCATTTTCACTTAACGATTCACTGCCGTCAGCGTCAACTTTAAATACCGCAAAATCTCTATTCAAGTGAAAAGCCATACTATTATGGTTACTAAAACCAAAAGTCTGATTATCAGATGTCGGTAAACTATCACTCCTAATAATTAATTTTGGGTTTGAACCACTAATATTTACACTTAAAGTATTACCGTATGTTGGTGAAATAATATTTCCGTTTGGTGAGGTTGGTGAAGAAAATCCTTGTGATACCAGTAATGTACCACCATTCACTATATTTTGACTAACATTATTACCTAAAATAGGGGAATATGAACCAGCAAATAATCTAATTAGATTTACATTATCATTGGATGTTACGACATTACCACTCGATATTGTTGCAAATGCTGGTGAACCTGTAGTTAAATTCCAATCATTAATACCCTCACCTAATGACGAATAATATTTTATCTTATTTGACGTGACCGTAGAGTAAGTAAGTGGGTCAACCACAAAATTATACGGTTCGTGATAAAGTTTTTGATTTGGGTCTGTGTATGATACAGTATGAGGTGAATTACTATATTTGTCATTCGTAATTTTTTGAATGGGGACATTCATATAAAAATCACCACTCACTACTTCATTACCATAACCTAGCCCAGATAATCTTGATAAATCATATTTAATATTTTGTCTATCTGTCCAAACGTCAACACCCCTAACCATAATAACCAATTTAAAATTATTTGTTAGGTTAGAACCCATCAAATCAAATGGGTTACCTGTCACAAATGAATTATAACTATTAGTATCGGGATTGTAGTACTGTGTTTGAACTTGAGTATCATTAAAATGTCGATTTATTATACCACCCGGTGTACCTTGTATATCATTAAATGTTTTGGTAGTAATAACCTGAAAATACTCAACACCTGTTTTAAATTCATATTCTTTCTCGGTTGTTGAGGCACTTACGGTAACTGTTGTGGTTGATTGACCACCATTTTCATTAATATAATTAATAGTTTTTGATGTGGTAATCATCGACGTTCCAGTAATTGATTGAGAACCAAACTGATTTGTTGTTGTACCCCCACTATAGTTTGTATCGTTTATATCTCCCACATCATTGAATGTGACAATATCTCCCTGATTGAATGAACCGTTAGACACTAACATCATGACAACATTATCGGTAAATGGTGCACTCCCGTTGACTTCAGTTTTAATTATATTTTGACCATTAGTCGTATTATATACTGAATTAAAGTATCTTGACCTAACATTCATAAGATTCATTGACTGAGCAACTGTTGCCTGAGTTTCTAAAAGATATCGTGAGGGGAGTGTTGATGGAAATGGTAGGTCCCCACCAGTATAGTCTCTAGTCATTGGTAATCCGTAATGTGGTGAATTTAAATCTGCATATCCAGCAAGTGCATATCTAAAACCGAATAAATTAGCCTGATATTTTTCATTTTGTTTAGTACTACTACCATTATAGTTATTCGGGTCCATACCAACAGGTTGTTCATTCGCGGGGTTACCAGCTAATTTAGCCCATGTAGAAGTATTTGTAAGTGGAGCCAAAATACTTTCACCACTATTATCCCATACTACATATGATTGACCTATATTTACACTACCACTACCACTACTACTACTACCACTCTTACCTGTTAATATATTTGTAGTTATCTCATCACCATCTAAATCTTCAACATCGCAATCGCAAGTTAGACAATCAGGATAACTCATCATTGGTAAATTAAAACTTTTAAACTTAAATTTAACAAGGAGTGGTGACACGATAACTGCAAACGCCACCGCAGCAACCCCAAATACAAGTGCGAGTAACGCGTTGACTACTATTAAACCAACCGCCGGAAATGAAGCTGCCGCCGCGATACCAAATTGAATCGCCTGAAACGTTAAAAACGCCGGAAAAAATATAGCTAAAAACCATTTAAGTATCGGCCAAATTCCCGCGATTACATGTAATAGAACTATCAATGGTATCGCAACAAAACCAATTATCGTAATTATTATATTAAATAAAAGAAATAAGAAATCAAAATTTCTAACTCCGTCATTCGTTGGGAATTTATTAGTTGTTGACTCACATCCTCTATCAAGTATCTCTTTAATACCCATAAATTTAGCACGGCCCGAACCTTTTCTATGTTCGTCAATCATTTGAGCGGTAGTATACACCTTATTGTATACCATATCATAAAAGAAATCTTCACATTTAACACCAGCTTCTTTATCCGCATATTCATTCCAATTTAATGAAAACCCATAACTCTTTTGAAACTGTGAATATCGGTAATCATATAATGTGTAACTAACATTTACAGGCACAATGAACCCACCTGTAGAATTTTGTTTTTTAGTGACCCGTATCTCTAATGTACCACCCGATGGAAAATCTATCCACTTCTCAGTTCTTAGCTGTCCATTAACATAAGTTTCTATTTTCTCCGCATCCGTATTTTGTAATACTTCAACACTACGATTAAATGGTATAGTAATAAATGATGTTTGAACTTCGTTACTATTATTAAACACTTCAACTGAATTACCAACAGGTGTAGATAACGTACTAGGGTCAACACCAGGATTTGACGCATTTCCTTGCCAACCGTACTCACGAATTTGTGGGACCAGAAAATTCGCTCTAATAATATCACCTTTAATAAAATTAAAAATACCATCAGTGACAGCAGGTCCATTTTCCTCAGACTGATACTTAACCTTAAATCTATATTTACCTTTTGTCGGTATACCTATTGAAGGGTCATTAGAGGTCACCTGTTCACCAAACTCATTAGTAATCACATAATCTAAATTCATTGGAATATCAGTGACAAACGTACCTTCATCATCAATAACTTTACCCCCATTAGGTAGTAAGTATTGTTCCAATACTGGGTATCCATCCTCATCCAAATCTATTGATTGTCTCACAGATAAAACCTCACCCGGTCCTGTAACCAACCCACATAAATCACCCTGCTCTGTTCTTGGCTTACAATTCTTCTTTAACATCTGACTATCCGATGACGAAAAAATAGAGCCCATAAAGACTGCGGTCGGCTGAATCTCAATATTTATATCCCTTAAATCGAAATCAGTTCTTGTTATCCCAATATTACATAAATCCTCTTGACCCCAAAAAGAGGCAACATCAATATCTTTAACTTGATTTATAATTTGAGGTAATGAATTAATATCTTGTGATGATTTAAATTGGGAACCATTAAACTGTGATGATACACCTCTACCCATTCTAATCAAATCTTGAGGTCTCAAAGAAAAACACCCCATATTAGATAAATCTAAATCTAACACTAATTTTTGATTACCGAGCGGGACCCCTGTTATCATAAAATCACCAGAGTCATTTGTCTTAACAGTATACCTATAGTATTTTTCGTATATTTCTAAAACCTCACTTCGGGTCATTACATCAGACCTTGATGGGAATGTTCCTGTCGGCGTATGTCCTCCGTATTGTTTTTCGTATGGAAGTAAGTTATATCTATACCCATCCTCATTCTTATCTGTAACAGACTTATATGGATATAATGTAGATATTACTGGGTCTTGTAAGTCTATTTCGTCTATTGGTACGAATATCGATACCGTAGCATTAGGTATACCAAATCCACTGTTAGCCACCACACGACCAACAACAACACCGTAATCGGCACAAAATCTTGAGTACACGTCTTCTTGTCTTAACTTTAAAGAAAGTATCTCTAAAAAGTCAAAATCTTGTTCAACCGTAACATTAATATTTTGGTCGGTTCCTAACTTGGTTCTTATTCTATATGATTTAGACATAAAGTAGTTTTAAGATAAATACTTATTTATCCGTTTTACAATGATAAAGCCATAAGTAAGTTTTGTAAAACGTATATTACTTGTAGTCCACGTTTTTAAGGTTTTTAACCCTAACTTTGATATCTTTTTCTGGAAACCTAACTTGGTAAATTTGAGATGGTTCTGCAAATATTGTCTCATCAATTAACGCAATTTCTCTTGTTTTTGGGTCAGAATATCTTTGAGAAGTTTCAGAAGAGGAGTATTGACCACCTACCTTATTGAAAACTTTTAAATCGGTCACAGATATCACACCCGCTACATCTTGTATGTTTTTCTTAACCTCAGATATAAACACGTTCTCACCCATCGTACTATTAATTGGTGACATGATACTTGTTACCTCATCAATTATTTTTGTGATTACATTACCTTGGTTTTGACCCGAATCAATAACAACAGAAATATCGTACTCTAAATCAATCACTAAACCAACATTTACAGATATATAATCATTTATCATTCTATATTTTGAAAGGTAGTTAGCAATATTTTGTTTTAATGTATTAGATACTGTCTGTGTTAAACTTCCATTTGAATCGTATGATAAAACATTAATATTAATTTTATTATCTTTTTCAGTGATTGCTGTTTTAGCAGGTGCACCGTATTTTCCTGGCATTTTTCTAATTAATGCATTATAATCATTAATTGTAACGGCCCTATTTTGAGAAGCATAATTAAATGTTACCATATTTCTAACCTCTTCAATAGATGGTTGGTTAGCACCACCAATAGCGGCAGTGACATTGTTAACCGTTAATGAGTTAGTTACCGTTTGGTTAATAGTGTTAGATGGACCACTCACAAAGAAGTTTACCGTACCTACTTGATTAATTGCATTAACACCAATATTTGATTGTGCACCTCCACCAACTCTATATTTAACAAATAAAGTTGTGTTAGCTGTGACTGTCCTACCTAACCCAATATTGTTTTGATATTCTTGTATTCTTAATGATACCCCGTTTCTAGCAAACTCAGCTAACTGGTCATCAGGTGTTGTTGTACCTCCCCCAAACTGTACTTTCATAAAACCCTGTGGCGTATATTCTGTTATAAACCTAGTTTCGGTATCTATGTATTTACCAACTTTTAATCCCGGTAAGTCAGAAGGTTTTGTCGTGTCTTCAATGAAAACAGTACTCTCAGCCAATGAGTCCACTTCATACCACTTATCTTGAGCATTAACAAATTCTGAATACGTTGGTGTGGATTGGAAGGACGTCCCATCTTTTTGTATGATGTCCACAACCTCTAAAACGTTTTGTTCAGGTAAGAAAAACTCGTAAAATGGTTTAACATCATTAGGGTTAACCGTTTTCTTAAAAACTTTTGTTATACCATTAACAACAACCTCTCTTTTAGTGATAGTGTAGTTTATTAATACATTGTTAGAATCAAAGTTAGGTATCTTAGTCCTGTTAGGAAAACCCTCGTTGTTATATTGAGATGCAAAATCAATGTCGTATACATTTTCAAATACTTGACCTGCACCAATAACTTGAGAACCGGCTCTTAAGATACCTAAATATCTTGTATCTTCTTGGTCACCAGATGCTGGCACCACAATAGAAAAATCAACAATACCTACTGAAGGTCTATTACCAGGTATTTTTAAACCGTAAGTTCTGGCGATGTTAAAAATAGATGAACGTTGTTGAGCATATTGTAAAACAGTTTCTTGAATACTTCTATCAATATGATAGTTTAGATTATCACCAATGGCAGCATTTAGGTCCATCAATACTGAATAAACCGCAGCGTCATTAAAGTTATCTATCAATTCAGGATAATATTGTTTAGTGTAGTTTACTAAATCTTGTCTTAGTCCTTCAAAGTCTCTTTCTGTATATGAAATCTTTTTACTTGCCATCTATTATTAAATATTTATAATTATGAAATCTTTAGATTGAAAAGTACTATCTGTGATTGTATAATCTATCCTTAATTTTGCCGTATACTCTTCGACACCCCTACCAGGTAATCTATATATCCCCCCAACACCTAATTTATCCATGTTTAATTCACCTTGAGACTCTAAGTCATCTAAATAAGGTGTAATTGTAATTTCATTAATTGTTAGGTTTGGTATATATTTTTCAACTGAATTTGTGATATCTGTTTTTATCCCTTCGAATGTTGTACCATCCATAGGTTCAAATATAAACTCATATATTCTAGTACCAAAGTCAGGTAAATAATACCTACTACCCTTTCTAGTTAGAATTAGATGTAACAAATCAGTCCTTATCTCCTCATCAGTTGTTTGAGAGAGTGAGACGTATTTTCCATCCCTACTATCTTGAAAAGGAAAATTAATACCATATGTTTTACCGTTTGCCATTATCTATAAATATCTTAACACTATAAATTATAAAAAAAAGAGGACCGAAGTCCTCTTTTATATTTATTGTATGTTAATTTTAACAATTATCCCTCACATGCAACACATTGTAAATCATTCAACCCTAACTTCTTTCTTGAGAAAGCTTGAGCGGAATTCATTGAGTGTTGGTAGTATAATGTTTTAACCCCTAATTTCCAAGAATCAATAAGAAGTTTGTTAACATCTTTTGTTGGCATATCAGGTGACACCATTAAATTTAACGACTGTGATTGGTCAATATATGTTTGACGTACTGCCGCTTGATTGATAATTGATGATTGGTTAATTTCTGCAAAAGTTCTAAATACATCTTTTTGTTCATCATTTAAAAAATCTAAATGTTGTACTGAACCATCTGCCTGTTTAATACTATTCCACACTTCTTTAGTATCCTTATCCATAGTCACTAATAACTCTTTAAGTACAGGATTCTTAATTGTGACTTTCATCTTAGCAACATCCTTTACATAACAATTAGACCAAATGGGTTCGATTGATTGTGAAACCTGTCCAAGAATAAACGCCGATGAAGTTGTGGGTGCAACCGCATTAAGCGTTACATTTCTTCTCCCATACCCTTTTAAGTATTCAGGTTCCCCAAACATTTCAGCTAATTGCTCCGATGCTTTATATGACTTTTCTTTGATGTTTTTAAATACCTCAACATTCAGTCTTGCAGTTTCTCTTGTATCGAAAGCCAATCCTTTAGATTGAAGTAATGAGTGCCATCCTAATACACCTAATCCTAGTGCTCTTTGCCTTTTAGAGAAGTTATATGCTTTCTCTAAGTAGAAGAACGCTCTTTTACCCTCAATTGTTCCGTTGTCTCTTAACTCTTCAATTTTCGTCAATAATTCAGTAACTACCGCATCTAAGAACATAGTCATCACCTCAACAGCATCTGTATCTTTCCACTCATCATAATGAAGAACATTCATTGATGATAAAACACAAACAAATGATTCTTCCTCTGAATTGTGTAACGCAATCTCAGAACAAAGATTTGAATTATTAATTGTTGCTCCTTTGTCTTTATAAACGTCAACAGTACCATTGTTCATTGTGTCATGGAACATAATATATGGATACCCAATCTCACCTCTCCTTTGAATTACCTTAGCCCATATTGCTCTCTTATCTTGGTCACCAGCAATCATATCATTCATAAACTCATCAGTTACTGTAACTGCGTGTGTTAAATCTTGGATGGGGAACCCTTCTGTACCTATTTCTAAGAACTCCATAATATCTGGATGTTCAACAGGTAGGTATGGTGAGAAACGACCTCTTCTAGTCGAACCTTGTGATATATTATCTACAACACTCTCAAAAAGATTCATAAAGTGTACTGCACCTGGTGCCAATCCGTTATCTGTGATTTCAGCACCACGTCCTCGGATATTACCGAAGTAACCTGAAGTACCTCCACCCATTTTAGACATCTCACCAACCTCAGCTTGCGTATATAAAATTGATTCAATATTGTCACCAATATTAGAACCAAAACAACTTACAGGTAAACCTCTCTTTTTTCCGAAGTTTGCCCATACAGGTGATGATAGGGAATACCAACCCTTACCCATATAGTCATAAAATTTATCAGCAAAACCTTCTATACCTAAAAGTTTTTCTGCGTGGTTAGCGATTGTTCTAATTCTTTCTAATGGTTCCTCTCCCTCACTTAGATATCCTCTACGTAGGAAGGTAATTGATTCTTCATTAATCCAATCAAATGGTTTTTTATTATTCATTATATTTTTAATTTTTTTGTTAAAATAAATCGTTAGATGTAATTGATTTCGACTTCTTACTGTAGTTAATACTTCTCTTATTAAAGAAATCTGTGTGTTTTGTAGTTAATATCTCATCATCAAACCACTCTGTAGTTTCCAACAAAGATTCGTTAACTTCGAAGATACTATCGACACCAATAGAGTTTAATGATACATTAAATCTATGTTTAATAAATTCCATAGTTTGATTTTTAGTTAAGAAATCTAAATCTCCCTCCTCAAAAATCCATTCTACGATTTCTGACTCCGCCTCGTATGCTTCCATAGTCGCAACAATTAAATCTTCTTTTAGTTCGTCTGTCCACCAACTTGGGTTTTCATTTTTAATTAAGTTAACCAAATCGAAACCAAATCCAGCATGTATGTTTTCTTCTTTTGATGTCGCTTCAACAGCGTTACTAATACCTTTCAACATATTCTTATGTTTATTGAATGACATAATAACTAAAAATTGTGAGAATAGTGACACATTCTCTACGAACATTGAGAATAGAACAACCGATTCGAAGTATTCCTTGTCTTCAACTGCCTTTGAATTTGTAATTGCTTTCTCTAAATACTTAATTCTTTTACGAATTGCAGGTACTTGTAAAAGTGTTTCAAACTCATTATTTAAACCCAATAATTGTACTAAATGTGAGTAAGCATCAGCATGTCTCACCTCTGACTCTGCAAAAGTAGCACCAACGTTACCAATCTCTGGTTTTGGCATTCTTTTGTATATGTCACCCCAAAATGATTTAACAGCAACCTCAATTTGTGAAATCGCCAACATTGCTCTTTTAACTGCAGTTCTTTCTTTTTTGTCGAGATTCACTTTAAAGTCCTGAATATCAGAAGTAAAATTAAATTCTGTATGTACCCAATATGAATGTCTAATAGCATCAACATACTCATTAAGATTAGGGTACTCGTAAGGTTTTAAGTTCGTTCTTTTTGTAAAGATGTTCGGACCATTATCCTTACGGTAAATGATGTATTCTTTTGCAACATCATTTAGACCGTTATCCATAAGTTTATTCTCTACCATATCGTGTATTTCATCAACGTGAGGAACTCTATCTGGTTCCCCTCTGAAAATCCCTTTTCTCGTTATTCTTGCAATTTTTTCAGCCATCTCATCATCAATATTACCGACACTCTTCATTGCTTTTAATACCGCATATTTTATTTTTTCGGACTGAAACTCTACTTTCTCCCCGCTTCTTTTAATCACATAATTAGTTTCTTTACTGTTCATACTAGTAATTCTATTTTAGTTTATTTATATTTTATTTTAAATACTCTCACGTTGCTTTCGCTTTTCCATGAGCTCCTTAATTCTATCCCTTTGTTTTTCTTCTTTCTGTTCTTCCAAACCTAAGAATGTCATACTTTGTTCAGTATCAATTACCAACATTTCATTATCATACTTACAATTCTCAAACACAACACCATCTTTCCCGATACGAGACTTAGTGATTGCGATAGTTGCCAAGTTCATTTCTTTCTGTTGTAATGATTTAGCAACAGAAATGATTACGTGACCTACCTGAGCCTTCTTAATAGAACCACCCATTTGGTCTGTTGTTACAACTTCTGAAGAAATCGATGAACGGTTACCTTGAGTTGCCGTCCATCCAACAATGTCCAATTCATGACACATCGCTTCAAACGCTCTCATTACTGAACCCTCACTCTTCCATTCATCACCTAAATTCTTATCAGGTGTAATACAATCAATATAATCTATAACTATCATATCAATCTTATTTCCTTCAGCAATCATCTTCCTAACTTGATTTTTTATCTGATTCATGGTCATCGTATCAGAAGGTAGTTTTTTCAAAGTTAAAGAGTTATTTGTGTTCTCCTTAATCTGCCTAACTTTCTCCATTACCTCATCCCTATGATTAGATAAATTATCAGGTGCAATTTCAGTCCATAGTGTGAAATGCTTACGTTGGATAATTTTCGGGTTATCCTCAAAGAAAATCTGTAACACATTGTAACCCAAGTTAAATGCGTGATTCGACATCTTTGTTAAGAAAGTAGTTTTACCAACACCTGTTGGTGCCAATATAACACCGATTTCTCCCTTAGCTAACCCACCTTTCATTAGGTTATCAATACCTGGTACCCCCATCGGAATAGGGTGACGATAGTCATCGTCTAAAACCACCTCTAAATTTGAGAACACATCAGCTGTTCCGGTATCAACTTCACCAACTTGTAACGCTTCTCTAACCATCTCTTCTAAATGGTCATACGATTCGAAATCCCCCTTATCGATGATTTTCTGAGCCTTTGACATTACTTTCTGTAACTCTTGTTGTTTACAGAATTTAAGTGATTTTTCCTGTACGAAATCTGAACCTTCAATAGGTGACTCTTTAACACTCTCTATCATGTCAAAAACCATCTTCTGAGCCATAGGTGAACTAATTTCACTCTTCGTAAGTTGTTCCAATGTTGCAAATGTTGGAGTATGTTCGTACTTACTATAGTACTCCTTAATCATTTGCATTATGATTTTAAAATATTGATTATCAAAATACTTCGGGTCAATAACATCAACAATCGAATTGGCAAAATCCTTGTCAATAACGATGTTGTTTATAAGTTGTATTTGAAATGAGTTACCTAAGTAACCGAAGTTTTTTTCTTTTGACATATCAATTAATTTTCTTTAGGGTAAAATATAAATATGGTTATACTAAGCTATAATCCATGTACTCGTAAGTTAAATCTTCAGATGAGAAAATATCCGTTAGACCCCTAAGTACACTTTTTAGTTGCGGACGTATGTCTACGGTGTATCTTATTTTAGGTGGGTATAATTTTCCGTTAAATACTCTATGACAAATTGTCTCATCACCAAGTCTAATTTTAATGTGGAAATTCTCTTCACCATCAGTATTTGAGGTGTCTAAGATTGCCGGGTCCAACGCAATTTGATTGTAGTGGTCTAACAAATACATGTTAGTTCTATCTTTCAAAATGTCGGTTAACTCACTTGTAAAATCATTAACAAATTCAAGTACATCAATACTCTTTCTTGCTTTAGGATTGTAACCTCTAACGTTGAAGTATCTTTGAACAACTATGTTCTCATTCAACATCATTACAAACTCCATTTTTGTTACGTCATTTTTTTCTTTCATTTTTTTTAAATTTTGTTTTTGTAACGTTTTTTTTCTTTTCTTGTTAGTTTCATAAAAGGTGTTATAAACTCTACCCAATTATCGTCTTTTTTGGGTAAATATTTGAAGATTCCATCACTCATCATCATTCTCATTAGATTCTGATATCCTCTTCCTTCAGGGTCTAACTCTTCCGTGTAGTAGAGTTCAACCATTTCCATACCTTCATTACTTATCATTGGTGAGGACAAATCTACAACTTTTTTGTTAATATCAAAGAATTCTTTTCCTAAAACCCCCCTTTTAGTTTTTCCTTCTTTGATACTTTGTAAAATCTTTCGATTATCTCCCTCCGATTGTAATTCTTTAGTACGTTGTATAATATCGTCAACAGATATGACATTGTCCAATATCTCAGGAAATATCTTAACAAATGTTTTCTCCCCTAATAAATAAATACCATCAATATTGTCAGACTTATCACCTGACAAGATTTTAAATGTAGTAATATTATAGTGTGGTATTGAAATGTCTTTAAGGGGTATATTATCTCCTTCCTTATAGACTCTTCTGTGGTTAGGTGAGTAAACCTCTACTTTGTCTGAGATAAGTTGTGTAAGGTCCTTATCTGATGAAAATATAGTTTTGTATTCATCATGAGATATATTACAATAGTGAGCAATTGCGTCATCAGACTCACACCCATCAATGGATACTTGTCTGATAAACATCTCTTCTAAATACTTCTTAACTCTCGACAACTGCCATTCAAATGAAATCTGTTGTTGTTCGTTAAGACTTCTTTTTCTATTTCTTTTGTATTGTTCGAGTATGTCTCTTCTCGAATTAGAATTATTCTCAGCATCCCAAAATACAATTACTTTATCATAATTGTGGTCAACTAAGAATTTTTTCAATGTATTCACAAAGTGGAAAATACCACCAATATGGTTACCCTCATGGTAGAATTCCCTTACTCCGTGAAACCCAATTTTAAATAAGTTATTTCCGTCTACTAATAATGTTTTTGTCAAAATACCTTTATTATAGGTTAGACTTCTTTTACTTCTTCCAATTTGTAGTCGCCATCAGTACCGATGACTTTTTTCCAATATTCCGCTTGTTCTCCTTTATACTGTTCAATAGACTTCTTTTCTTCAGTAGATTCCTTACCTGCAAGGAAACCATGAGGTGTTACAATAATTTTACCGTCTTCATAACCTAATCCATTGATATGGTTTTTCATTACCGATATTTTTGTTCTTACCGCAAACTTAACCTTTCTCTTGTCTTTAACCGCAGCAATCTTGTTGGTTCCCGCATTTTTCTGATTACCAAATAAAAACACCAAAGATGAGTTTAACCAAATTGCTTCACCACCCTTAGCCTTAATCTTTGGTTGACCAAATGGGTTGTCAGGTAATTCCACCCACGGTTGATTAACAATCAATAAGGTGTTTTCGTATTTTGATGTTGCCTTACGTGAACCCGCAATTCTTTGGTTGATACCCATACCAATCTTATCCGCTAATGTTGCGGCATTGTGTTGTTTACCTCCCTTACCATCAAAAGTCATCTTACAAGGGACAGAACCAACAGAGTCCCACAAAAATAGTAAGTCATATTCTAACTCACCTTTTTCTTGTGCATCCAATAGTTCGTTGATATAGTCGGTAATTTGTTCGATGTACTCGAAGTTGTTATTGAACAGGAAGAATCCGTCCCAATCCAATTCACCTGTTTCTTCATCGACAACTTCCTCACATTCGAATCCCATTGTTCTTGCATGGTCAAATGACCACTTTTGTTCAGTTATAATGAATACGGGTAATACTCCTTTATTTTGTGCGTCAACAGCTGCCTTTACAAGAGCCGTTGTCTTGCCTGTATCAGAATGACCTAAGAACATATTTAGATGACCAATGGCCGGACCTGGTACCCCAACCGCATCTAAAAACGCTTCACCCAAATCAAAGAACCTTTGTGGTTTATATTTTGCAGAAGTAGAATACTTCTTCTTCAGAGAACTGAAATCTGTTTTTTTAATTGCCATATTTTTTTTAGTGATAAAGATGGTACCGACAATATCGGTACCATCATGTTAGTTTTAGTTAAAACGGTAAGTCCTCATCCACATCCATTTTAGATTGTGGGTCCTCAGTTTTTTCTGTTGTAGACTCAGTTGTGACACTACTACCGAATGTTGTTTCAGTATTGTCACCGTATACGTATTTCTTAAGTTCTGAATCCCAAACAGGTGTCTCACCTCTTGCGATTGCCTCTAAATACTCAACAGGTTTCTGTGAGTAAACATCTTGCCAAGTTAACTCATCTTCAACCCATTCCGTCATCTGACTCTTATCAGAGTGTATCGGTGCTGGGTCATCATACATAATAGTCTTAACTACTGTGTATTCAATTCCTGAAGGTGTTTTTGCCTTAGACAAATCAACAATCAAGTCACGACCTTCGTTAGCATCAGTCACGTCACCTTTTTGTCTCCAAATTGGAATGATTTTATCCAAGATACCCTCTTGTTTGTAATTATCTTTGAATCTCCAAAACTTTGGTCCGTGGTCTTCATTCTCACGGTCAATAACCTTAACGATGTAGAATTTACGTGGACGGTACTGACGAGCCAATTCCTTATCTGAGTCTTTACCTGTTGACATCAATTCTTCGTAAACCTCAGTAAGTGGTGAACGCTCACCATCATTTTTACCTGGGTCAAATAATTTAGTCCATTTACCGTCGATTTGAACTTCGTGATACCACACTTCTTTGAATGGTGATGAACCGTCTGGTGTTGGAAGGATACGAATAACCTTTTGTCCTGACTTAGTTCCTTTTGGAAGATACGTTGTAAAGTATCTTTTTAATCTGTCTTCTTGAGAGATTCTGTTACCTCCACCCGTGTTTTGGGTGTTCTTTTCATACTGTGATAACACAGCATCTAATGCATTTGCCATAATTTTTCTTTTTTTACTCTGTTAATTGTTTTCTCTTAAACTCAATAATAAAGATAGTAATTATGTCAATAAAGTCAAACTCTATAAACAAAAAAAACCACTCTATTTGAGTGGTCTTTATTATAGTTGTAAAATTTAATTAAGTCAAATAATTAATTTTATTCTGTCGGTCCGTTGAATGATTTACGAATGTCGGAATCAGAATAATTCTCAACCTCATCAGAAGTTAAAATATATTCATTCTTACCCGTTTTTTCCATATCGTCTTCTTTATCTGCAAAGAAATCGGTTAACTTTTGATTATAAGGATAACTATCTAAACTTCTTAGTTGTAGTTTCTCCTCAGGTGATTTTTGACGATACTTCTCGACTTTAGCTTCAATATCATTAATCTTAGTGAAAATTTGGTCCATCTGAGAAAGTTTACCTTCTAAATCAGATAACTTCTCGAACATTGTATCCATATACTCGTCTTGCTTATCTGAAATCTTGTTCTGTGTATTCACTAAATCAGTTATATCTAACTCTTCAGTGTCCCCACCCATGTCTTTATCAGACTCAACATTTCCTTCGTCGTCAATTTTTTCAACTTCAGGGTCAGTATCAACATCAACTGGTTCTGCAATTTCTTCAGCACCACCTTCGACATCCATATCTAACTCCAAATCATCACCAGCTTCATCAGCTGTGTCTGTAGGTTCTTCTTGTTCAATAAGGTAACGATTAATAGTATTGTGTCTATTAAGTTCCTCAAGTATTTTTTTATCTATTGACATAATTTTTTATTTTAACCATTAAGTAATGTCTTAACACCATGAGGTGTTTCAACCTTTAAGGTTCTATTAACTTGTCTAGTATTATCAACTCGCTCAATAAGTCCGTCTCTCATACTAACTGTATAACAATCACCTGTGTCTAAGTCACAAACCTCTTTGTAACCATTTCCGGCATCTCTTTCAGTAATTCTAGTGTCTTTTGACAAATACTGGTCTAATAATGATTTAACATTCATAATATTACTTTTATATATAAATATACGTTTATTATCGTTTTTCTTACAATCCGTTATTTTTAGACCATCTAAAGGCCTGTTTAAATATTGGGATTGAATTATCATACGTCTTTTTTATTAATTTTTCATCGTCAGTGGTAGGGTTATTTAATATATCATTAAGTTCATTATCGGTATTAATTCTTCTAAACCAATTTCTAATATATACCTTAGAATACGCAACAGCATAATTATCTTCACTAAAGTCAGACCCTATATAGTCTGTCAGTTGAGTACGTATAGAGTTACTATTATATCTAACCAATAATGGGTCAAAAGACCCGTTAGGGTCACTGAATGAAAAGTAACTTCTAGCCCTACCGTCAGATGTTGATGATACACAAAATTGTCCACTAACTTTATCATTATCTAAACCTGACCACCGACCACTATCAGTAGTTAACCCAACGTAGTTATTATTAATTCCTTTAACATAACCATTTTTATATCCTTGTTCTCTCCAAACAGTACCAATTGTTAATCTTTTAACATCAAAATTAGTAGTTTTAGTATTAACATACGTTATAATATCATTATAAGAATACTGTGTATTTTGTTTAGTTATGAAATCTAAACCTTGGTAAGCACTTACTGGCGAACAATTACTTGAACCCACACTTGAACCATTAGTTGAGTTAGTACTAACTCCATTAGAGTTTGAAGACCCATTCTGTAATGTTGGTGTTGTAGAAGGTGTTTCACTTGTTGGTTTTGCTTCTTTAGGTTTTTTATATGATTTATTAATTCTCTTTAGTAAATCAATATTAACACTCATTGTTAGTTCGGTAATACTCGGGAATGAATATTTAGAAATTCTAACACCACTAAATGTAGTGATAAA
>Ga0209653_1000307_pt1 | contig 43866 bp, 37 predicted proteins | sample SaaInl6LU_22_DNA_FD_184644 | JGI IMG/M metagenome (GOLD analysis project Ga0209653, IMG submission 184644) | Marine microbial communities from expanding oxygen minimum zones in the Saanich Inlet - ESP_116LU_22_DNA (SPAdes) (version 2) | ecosystem: Environmental > Aquatic > Marine > Intertidal... | reverse complement strand
CAAACTCGTGATACTCAGTGTTGTAACGAATATAACCTCTATGGCTTTCATCTGTTTCATTGTTATCAACAGGACGCTGAGAAACATTACCTTTGGGTATCTTGATACTATCAGTAGTATTAACATCAAGTGATATAGTTGGATTTTCATTATAAATACCTACATTGCCAGAATGTAAAATAGTAAATACTTCATCAATATCATTTAATATGTTTATAATATCATAATTTGAGTTTTGCTTAACTTTTAATGCAACACCAGTACCACCATTTTCAACATCTAATTGTTCAGTGGCATAAATATCTGTTTCAAATGTAGTTGTTTCACCCAAAACAGATAAATTGTTATTAATTGTTAAATTTCCTTGAATTAATAAATCATCCGCATAAATATTATCTATAATAAACTTTTTGTGTGCGTTGGTGTTTTCATGTATGTTATCAGTATTTAAATTATTAATACGTACATTTAAAATGTCTACATTATAATTTAAATCATTATTTAATGTTATAAAATTATGATTTATATAGTTTGAATTATCTGTAATTTTATTAGCTAATCTATTTGAAGAATAAAGAACATAATTACTTGTATCTAAAACTGACTCTGGAATTTTTATACTTTCAACTAATTGATCTAAAAATCTCAAAATTATTACACCATCGCCACCTGATGCACCTATATTATCATATCCTCCTCCACCCGAACCATATCCACCATGATACGTTAACGATGAATCAAATGTTGTACTACCATTACCACCACCGCCTAATCCACCTGTCCCACCATCTATATTACTTGAACCACCACCTGCTAAATATAACCAATTGGATGTAGAATTGTAATATCCAATGCTATTATCAGTTGGTAAATCAAAATTATCCTTAAAATTTACAAATAATCCTTCATAATTTATTCCATGAGCACCATCACCACCATTTATATCAAAACCTGCTGTACCAGCACCACCACCTCCCCCAAACTCTGTATAACCGTCATTGCCTCTTAAATATACACCATTGGTATTAAGAAATGAATATGAAGATGGTGAATTATCAGTAATTGTTCCTCCATTTCCTGAACCTGATCCTCCAATTCCATTATTATCACCATGCGATCCGCCACCCTTTGCTACAAGTGTACCAAAACTAGTATCATTACCAGAAGTATTAGTTTGTGTAGTATAATTTCCGGCACCACCTCTTCCAATCTTAATTCTATAATCTCCTGAAAAAATGTTTGCGTTATCAATATAAATTAATTTACCGGCACCACCTCCACCACCACCTTCTAAACTACCACCACCACCACCACCAATCATAATAGCATCTGTAATAGTACCATTATCTTGATCATAATAAGTTAATATATATTCTGTGTAATTAGTTGCATTAAATAATTCATTTATTTGTGTTTCATTTAATACTTTATTATAAATCCTAAAATCTGATATAGAACATTCAAGAGTATTATTTGTATCATATTTTGAACGACCTATATATTTTTTACTGTAAATAGCTTCGGGGTTAATATTTCTATTAATTGTTATATTATCTTCTTTTACATTATTAATGTATATAAACCATTTTCCATTATCATTTATTGTCCAACATAAATGTACCCATTCACCATTAAATAAATTTTCATATTGTGTTACTTTATATTCATTTGAACCAAAATTGAAAATATTAAATGTTAAATTATTACTATCATCAATACCAATGTTAATATAATATGATAAATTATCTGTACCCAAAAACATAAATGATTTTGAATTTTCTGGATTACTACATTTAAACCAAAATGCAAATGTAATTCCTACTTCATTACCACCTAATTCACCTATACTGTAAATCCCTTGAATGTCGCATTTATCTCCTATTTTAGCATAAGTCCCATCAACACCATCTAAATATAAGTAATTATTGTTTAAAGGTGTATATTCATATTTAAGCTCACTTATATCATCTGGTTTTAAAACAGCAGAACCATATAATATTAAATTATCGCTACTACTTGCACTACTTGAAGCTGTTGTATTACCTTTGTTGTTAATTTGTGATGTGCTAACAATTTCACTAAAATTATACCAAACTGGTAAAATACTACCAATATCTTGTATTGATTCATCATAATCAAATGTAGTACCTAAATTGGGATTATATGTAAATATATATTTTTTATAAACAGATTTAACGAGAAACTGTTGTAAATTTAGTAATTCAATACTTGGAACTACGGAAGGTGTTCTAATCTGCACAATTTCTGGATTAATACTTAAAAATCCATCAGTTGACATGAATAATCCTTCACCAACTTTTATAATACCTGCTCTACTTGTACTAGCAATAGGTATACCATTGGTGTTGTCAATTCCAAGTGTATTTTCAATATGTGTTAATATATTTGAAATAATAGCATTAGATGAATTTTCTATCTTACTAAGTAATACATTTGATGTTGTTGAAACATAATTAGAACTATCTTGAACTATATCTTTATCATTGATATATAAAATATTTGCTTGATTATCCCATCTTATTCGCGATGATGTTAGAAACTTATTATCGTTATTTATGGAAGAATTATTATTAAAAATAATACCTTGATGAATATAAAAATTATTATTAGTTCCACCAAAAGATTTGCTTAAAGCATTACCGCGATTAATACTATCAATATTTAAATCTGTTATTCTTTCTCCTGAACCAATAAATTTACCGGCAGTAACATCTCCATTAATTTCCAAATCATTTGTAGAAATAGAGAATGCTGTTCTTGTTGTACCCGATGGTGTAATACTGTCAGACATTCTTTACTAATTATAAAAATAAATAAAAAAATTATAATAATACAATAATTATGTGAAAAAATATGTCGCTGCAATTAATGATAGCGTAGATGATAATATTATAGGGAAAAAATGTAATATATCACTATTTACATTTTCTTCATCTATTTTATTTGATAAAACTGTTTCAAATTCTTCGTATTCATTATTTATATCAAAATTATCATTATAATAATTTCTTAGATCTTCTACTGAATATTCTATAATCATTATTATTATTATTATTATTTACACTATAATATTTATATAATTATAGATAATGAGAAAAAAGAAGGGGGGTAATCCTAATGAAAATAATTCAATTAATTCTAGTGATTTCGCCTCACTAAGTCGCTCTCAACAAGACGATGTAATCAAAGCTACCTTATCACCTAATGTTTTAGTAAACAATTTAGTTCAAAATTTATCAAATTGTGGTCCAGCAAAGTTATCTGCGACAAATGGTTGTCAAGATTATGAATTTAATAAAAACGCAGTAAATTATTTATATTTACAAAATATTAGAGGAGGTAAGTTAAATAAGATGACTCAAAGCGATATATTAATGGAAGGTGGATGCTATACGTGTCCCAAAGGCAAACGTAGATTAGTAGCATTTTCTAGAACATTTGTTGTTATGATACCATCATTGTACAATAAATTTAAAAAAGGGAAAATGCAAGATTTCAATAAAACTGTTAAAAAATTAACTAAATCTGATGAAAAACCAAAAAAGAAATCTAGAAAAGTAAAAAAACAAAAAGTATCTAAAAGAAAAAAAGGCGGTAATTCAATAGATTTCACAAATGTTGATAATTTAGACTTTTCTTATAAAGAATATGAACCACCCAATTTATCATGTGCTAACCAATATTCAAGCTTCACTTCACCATTAGTATAAGCATTCTAAGGTAAATAAGCTTCTTTATTTTTTTCAAATGGCTTATATTTTTCATAATTTATATGTGCATATTTTTTACCTATATTACCGTAATTTATTATAATTGATAACATTTCATTATACTTATCAATAAAATCCTTCGTTGATTTTTCTATTTCATCGTGTGGTACAAAACCATATATATGTTTAAATCTCTGCGGTATTACAAATATTAAGGAATAAAAAACTTCTAATATTGTATCTTTGATATCATAAAATATAGGTAAATATGTATTAATTTCATAGCGGTCTGATAATATATAAATATATACTTTCATCATTTTATTCATATTAATTATAATTTTATTATATCTTGTTTTATCAAACTTTTTAATAAATCTAATGTTATAAATAATATCTATAAATTTTTTGTTTTCAACTAAAAATCTCACGTTTTTGTTTTCATTATAAAATGTATAAAAATTTTCTACATTAATTTGTTCTATATCTTTGATATCATTAGTTAAGCTAGTTTCTTTTTTATTTTCTTCATTACTTTTTGCGCTGATATTATTTTTAATATAATTATTAATACTTATATAAATGAATATAATTATTATTACTGATAGTAGTATTTGTGCATTTTGCTTGGCCATTATAAAAAATAATAATGCCAAAAATATAAAAGAGTAATTATAATTACTTATTATTTTATTAATGAAAAAATTCATATATCTAATCTATCTTATTAATAATTTTATTTATTATACAGAAGCACCGTCAATAAAATAAATTATAAATGAAAGTATTACTAATATAATGCCCACGTATAATTTTCGATCATCTTCTGTTAAAATATAAATGACTTTTGTTATATAATAATTAACATCTGTTATTTTACTATTATTGAGTTCTATAATATCATTTATAATATCTATTGTAGCCTGTAATGTATTTTTATATAATTCTCTTATTGTTAAATTATATGCGTTTTTTTTCAATTCTCTGTCGGGTAATTTGTCGGGTAATGTTTCCATTAAATTATTAAGCTTATTTTCAATTTGCTTTTCAATATAATTTTCAACATTTTTGGGTATAATTACATTATTAGTTTTTTCTTCATTTTCTTTTGTTGTTTCCATTGTTACAATTATTAGTTTTCTTAATCTACTTTAATCGTATAAAAGATAATTTAAATAATTTCCATCATATCAATATTCGCAATTAAATTTCTTCTACAACAATATCTTTTCAATCCAAGATTATCTAAAATATGTGCCGTATGTATTTTATCAAAGTTTTTATAGAGTTTATCTACTTTTTTGTTTTCTTTAATATTAGCTTTCTCATTTTCATAATAATCTACAATATCAGCCATAACTCTACCACAAGTAAAGCATCTTACAGGAATAATCATTATTTAATCTTTCTAATATAAAAGAAATATAATCATTTTTTATATATTATTGTGTCAAAATAAAATAAATTATTATATTACATTAATAGTAGAGCAAATATGTCATTATCTGGAATAAATTTAAGACTTAATCAATTAGAAACTCAATTATCTGCTATGGGAGGCGCAAGCGCCCCAGCAGTAGCTGATAACAGCGAAGAAGTAGCTAAATTAGGCGAAAAACTAGCTACCGTAGAAAGCAAGGCTGATGCTGGTTTAAATGCTTGTAATCAAGTTATAATGGCTAATAAAAAAGATGCTGAAACTTTACAACAAAGAGTTGTAAAATTAGAAAAAGTAGTTGAAAAAATAGCTAAATCTGTTGAAGGATTATCTAAGAAATCCCAAGATTCTGCGCAAGCTGCGCAAGTTTAATACTTTGGTGTAAACTTTTTACATTCATCCAGTAACTCTTGCTCGTATTGCCACATATTAATGCAATTATTAAGAATCTCGCTATTTTTTTGAAGATAGCCTTTATTTTTCTTCAAACATTCAAGTGCTGCCATTGAATGTTTTTTTGCATTATTTATATCTTTGTTTTTTAAATATATAACAGACAATACATTTAAAAAATCTGGTGAATCAAAATTATTATTTGCGCATATTTCTAATGCTTTATTAACATCGTCATTTGTTGTAACCTCATTATTTGATATCTTAGATAATTCAATAAAATTATTATTAAAATATAGATAATTATTTGGATTTACCGATGTAGGATATACACCTATCTTAGTACCTTCTACAAAAGTATTTTTATTATAAAATATAACATTATAATCATTGTCATTTATAAATTTACATAAAAAGTGTTTGAATCTTAGCTTGAAAGTATTCATAGACTCATATAATATTTTACATATTTTCGGCTTAATAAAGTAGCATGATTTAGATATTAGCTTTTTATATACTGATTTGTATTCAATATATTCACGAGGGTCATTGATAACATTAAGGGATGTAAAAAGAATGTCCCATTTAGTTTTATTCAGATTAGTTATTAGATTTTTAATATTATCAAGATAAGCCTTACCAATTATAATGTCATCCTCAATAATCAAATAAATATCATTGACATCATTGATATCATTGACGCTATTAGTATCAGAAATATGTTTAAAAGCTTCACGATGTTTTTCATAATTAGATATTTGATATGAATTTAGTGATGTTATATAATTATTATATTCATTATCATTGGGAAATTTAGAAAAGTCCACGCGTTTATTATATTCATCAACATTTTTATCTATTGTATCATTATTTGGTGTGTTTACAATATTAAGTTTGAAATTAATATTATTTTCATTACATATATTTTTAATTGCTTCTAAACTAGAATTAATATTGATTTTGCGATTTTCAAGTGTTTCAGTGTAAATTAAATATACACTTAAATTCATTATATATTATATTAGCATTTGTATTCTTTATAATATTTTATAAATTTATATAAGTTATATAATAGTTGTATATTCATCAATATGATTGGAGATGATATTATATATGAATATCCCATGTGCGATAGATTAGTTATTATTGGCGATATTCATGGTGATATTAAAAGATTAAAAACCATATTGATTGATGCTAAAATAATAAATAATAATATTGAATGGATTGCCGAACCTCCAAATACAGTTGTTGTACAAATGGGCGATCAAGTTGATAGTTTAAATCGCGATGATTCAATACCTTGTTGGGAAGTGATTGATGATATTGAAGTAATATATTTTACCAATTTGCTAGATAAATTTGCACAATCAAAAGGTGGCAGATTTATATCCATAATTGGCAATCACGAGTTTATGAATGTTATAGGTAATTATAGCTATGTTTCTAGCAAGAGTATGGCTAATAATGAAAATAAAAGAAGAGAATTATTTAAAACTGGTGGAAAATTATCACCAATATTGTCTAATAGACCAATTGTTTTAAAAATAGGCGAGCTATTATTTTGTCACGCAGGATTGACAGGTAATCATATTATGATATTAAAAAAATATAATAAAAATATATCATATATTAATCGTATATGGAGAAATTTTGTATTACACAACAATGTATTAAAAGAAGACAAAGAGATATTTGATAAAATATTATTGGATTATGAAGGAATATTATGGACACGTAATTTGGGAAATCAAGATGAATTGAAAAAAATGCTAGATAGTATTAATTGTACATTTATGTTTGTTGGTCATACTGTAATGGATGGTATCAAGTTTTATAATGAAAAAGTATGGTTTACGGATACCGGAATATCAAGATCTTTTGGTACTGATAAATATCAATATATGGAAATTATAGGACACCATATATATATCAAACAAATCAAGTAAATATCAATATATATACAAACATAATAAACCAAGGATATATTGCTAATATTTCTGGATTAATTATACTCATTTTAGTAGTATATTCATAATAACAAAACCATACAGATAATAGCATAGCTACTCTTCCAAAATTAATTTCATTTTTTTGCATTTTTTCTTGTTCTTTTGGTGTTTTTTCATTAAATTTTTTTAACAGAAAATTATCACTTGTATTTATTTTTTTGTTATTAGAAATATCTGTAATTTCAATAACATGATTTAGTTCAATTAAAGCTATATATAATAATGCAAATATATAGAATATACAATTAATACGCGATAAGCCACCATTAAGAAATGATGGCACTAATTCATTATTTACTAATAAGTTATTAGCATATAATCTAATTGCCAATACTGGATGTATTACTTCTGCAAATATTCTTCCTAAAACTGCTAGCATTGCAATACGTCCATGTTTTAACTCAGATTTTTTTAATGAAAAGTTGTGATGAATAAAATATCTAACAATTTTGGGTATTTTTTTATTATTACGTATTAATTTATTGTATGTTTTCTTTTTAATATCATTGAAATTAAGAGACATAGTAGGTTGATTTTTCAGTATTACAGCATTACTTGTTTGATAATGGGGGTAAAATGCTTGCGCAGAATTAAGTGACAATAATAATATAGATAATATATAACGTATTCTCATATTTATATTAATATAGAAAATAATGGAGATATATAACAAACTACCCGATGACATTAAAGATATAATTTTAAATAAATATTTAATATATCCTCAGAAAAAGGAATTGTTAAATGATATAGAAAATTTTAAAAAGTATAAAGATGGTATTTATAAGATTTATGAACATCTTGGATATGAATACGGTGACGATTACACAGATAACTTTAATATATATGCTGTGATTGATAATGATTTAATGGCTTTTTGGAATAATGATACAGAATATATTTATGGTATAACAGATGAAAATTATGCAAAAATGTTTAGACAATTAGCTTTTAAAATAAAGAATGATTGTGATAGTATAAAAGCGCGACATAATTTTCATTTAAATATAGATATATCACCAAAAACAAAGATAAATAGATATTTGGCTGGATTAACTGTGGATGAAAGGGCAAAATTTATATCAATATTAAAAGATAAATAAAAGCTTATTTAAAAATTAAAATATTATGTATGTTAAATAATAATGAATAAACTAATTGTGACTAATAGTGCATGGGGTAAATTAATTAGTATTATTAGAAATAGCAATAATAATTCTTTTATGTTATCTGCTACAAGCGGGGGATGCAATGGTTTTAATTATAAATTTAAAATGATAACTGATGATAAATACACAGAAGTCTTAAAGAATAAACCGATTATAGAAAGAAATCAAAATGTAAATGTTTTAATTGACCCAAAAAGCGAATATTTGCTCTTAGGAACAACAATTGACTATTTAAAACAAGATTTAAATAAGGGTGTATTTGAAGGCAAATTTATATTTATACCAGATAAAAAACTTTCATATAGCTGCGGTTGTGGTAATTCATTTAATTACAGATATATTAATGAATAAAATAAATAAATATTATATATATAGAAAGAGAATTATTATGGGACATGATATAAAATATGGGTTGTTGGTTGGTCCCGAGAATAAGATAGTTTCTGAGGAATTAATAAGCCAAGAAGCAATTAAAAAACAAAATGCAAGGGCTGAAGCAAGGGTTGTTCAAAATACCCTTGATAGCAAAATTTGGGGACAAACCCCCAATGAATTTAGAACCGAAGAATATAGAGGGGACAACCGGCCATTAGAAAACTCATATAAAAAAAACCCAATTATAAAACGACATCCAAAAGAAGTAACAAGATTAGAAGATGATTTTAAAAAAGTTGCAAGTATTCTAGAACATTCTGAAGAAGAAGAGTTAAATATTTTTTTAACTCAGAATTTTTTTTCTAAACCTCCAAATTATAGTTTTAAAATATTAAAAATAAACGATACAGAAACAGCGAAGAAATTTTATTCAAAAACTTTACCAGCAGAGCAGCCTATTAATCAAATAATATCTACCTATTTATATAAAGACGATGATACTTATAAAAGAAAAGAAAGAAGAGAATATGTAATAGAATATTTGCAAAATGAACAACCTGTCGAGCAATATATAAGATTAGATAAATATGGTGATTATGTTTCTAGTGATGACGGCGCAACAAGTTACGCTAAGTATGTATATAAAATGATTGTTAATGCGTTTGATGAAACATCTAAACAATTAAAAAAAAATACACCATATCATTTAAAAGTTATATATTTTAAAAAAGATAGTGAGTTTTATATAGCTTTATACTTAGGTGATACAACAGATAGTACTAATATGTTTCACGGTGTAGAACATGTGGCTATTCACACAGTTTATAATAAAATAATCAATATTGATTATAATGGTACTTTTAAAAATTCTCTAAGTGCACGTAGCTTTCCTGAGAACTACACAGATAATTTTGTTGGTTTTCATACACGCGGCTATCATACAAAAGTTCTTGATCACAAATCTAGAGAAAGAGAAAAAATTTATAATGACGCTATTGAATATGCAGAGGAGAGGAAGAGAGGAATAAACTCTGCACCACATCCTTCTCCTCCTCCTACTGATGATACATCAGCAGGAGGAGGAGGTAAAAAAACTTCTAAAAAAGAAGTTCTAGGAAAAATGAGATGTATATATAAAATACCAGGAGACCGTAAAGAATATGTAAAACATAAAGGTAAGCTAATTACATTAAAAGATTATAAAATGTTAAATAAAAAACCTAAAAAGGTAGCTGATAAGAAGCCTAAAAAGGTAACTGATAAGAAGCCTAAAAAGGTAACTGATAAAAAACCTAAAAAGGTAACTGATAAGAAGCCTAAACTCTTAAAAAAATGAGTACATAATTTTATTTTTTTATGATTTTAATAAACTTTTAAATTTTCAATAGATTTTATAAATTATGTACTCATTTTTTAGAGTAATGAAGAAATTTCAAGATTATCCAGATTTTAGACCAAATATTAGTCCCAAAGAAATGTTTGAAATAGGTATTATGGGTGGTTGTTATTTTAGAACAATTAAATCACCTAAAACAAAAAAAACATACAAAAATCATCATAAAAAGTTTAAGTTTCTTAAAAGTATTCCTAAAAATAAAATAATACAACAAGAATATGATAAAAGTATAAATCGCTATAAAGTTGTAGTAGGTACATCATATGAATATTGGATGAGTAAAAATTGGATTAAAGAAGATATAGATCCTTATGGATGGATAGAATGGTATTGTAATTTTTATAATGGTAGACGCACAGATGATGATAGACGCCAAATAAATAGATGGAAAAAGTCTGCTGGACCCAAAGGTAGATTTAGAAATCAGTTACAACGCAAGATAAATCAAGAAGGTAGTAATAAAGAAACTATATATCCAAGATTGCGACAAACACTATTGCATTGGGGATGGGATTCGCGTAAAATGTCAGTCAGGCAATAAACTATTGTAACTCTGACATAACTTTAATTATATAAAAAAATGATATTAGTATATAATTAATTTGCTAAGAGAAATGAACACTGAAAACTTTGATAAGCTACTTGAAACTAAAAATATTGAATTAATGGGACTTTATGAAATTAAAACGAGTAGGAATAAAAAAATGACATCCGAACCATCGCAAATAGATTTTAATAGTAAACAATTATATAATAGAATCAATGCTGAATTTGATAAAAAGTTTAAGCGTTCGAAAGCATATCAAAAAATTTGCGAAAAAGAGCAGCAAAATCCTATATAAATATATATTGATATATAATAATAAAAGCAAAATGTCTTTATTGGAAATCAATAATATTATTGATAGTGAAGTATTTAAATTGATAAAAAAGAATAAATCATGTAATATCTTAGAAAAATGTAATAGTATTATTAAAAATAATAAGTCAATTGACAAAAACATAATAGATAAACGTATTGAGATTTTACATAATAATATAATAATTTTAAATGACCTACGTAAGATACCAATTATAGAACAACGAACAAAGGAATGGTATGATGCACGTGATACTCGTTTGACTGCAAGTGATTTATGCGATGCTATTAAAAACAATAATAATAGTGATAGGATTGCAAAGAAAAAAGCAAAAATATTAAAAGATACAACTAATTATAATGCTGTTCCCGCATTAAAATGGGGTACAATGTACGAACCCATGGCTGGTCGTTGTTATTCACAAGCTAATAATGATATTGGTATTTATGATTTTGGATTAATTTGTGATAAGAACAATGAACACTTTGGAGCATCTCCTGATGGTATAAATGAATTAGGTATTATGATTGAAATCAAATGCCCTATTTCTAGAAAAATAATTGATGGCGTAATTCCCGAAAAATATAAGATGCAAATACAGGGACAATTGGCTGTTTGTAATTTAACAGAATGCGATTATGTTGAATGTGATTTTAATGAATTGGACTGTGAAACTTATATAGATAAATATAAAACGAAAAAAATGAATCATGGTATCATTGCGGAATATCAATGTAATGGTGAATATATTTATTTGTATACTGATGAATATTTAAATAGCAAAGAATGTCATAAAAATATTAATGAAAAAGTTAAAGCATTTAATAATCCATCTGCAAAGTTTAATAAATTAATTTATTGGGAGCTTAATTTAATGAATATTCAAAGAGAAACATTTAATAATGAAACTTGGCAAACCATTTCGCCAAAAATAAATGAGTTTTGGCAAAAAGTAGAAAAATTTAAGTTAATGCCCATTGAAGACAATATTAAAAAGTTTAAATTTTTGGACGATAATGATTAATAATCATATTTATTCCAAGGTTTTATATTGAGATCAATATTATATGGATTTAAAAAGTATATCATACTATAATTAGTAATTGGTACATTGTTTGTTAGTTCGTCTGTTGAATGTTTATCAGGACCATGGCATACGGAAGAATATTTTTCACCACCAAAATCATAAGAATTTTCTAGATTTAGACATCCGCACCCCAAATTATTATTTTTATAACAGAACAGGTGACATAAATTATCATTTGTTTTATTTTTTTCAACAAAATCAACAAATCCTTTTATTTTTGACTGCTTACCACCTGTTTTAACTAATAATATATGACACTTGAAACTTTTATTAGTATCATCACAGTATCCAAACTTAACATTATCTTTAATATAACATGATGTTCCATGAGCTATTATATCTCCGCGTGCTTTTTGACCTTCAAAAAATGGAGCTTGTGAAATGCATGCATATATAGGACCTTCATAGTTATTATTTGAACCTAATTCTTCAACAATTATATTTTCAATAGTTTTATTATCGTTTATTATACATTTATCATGACCGATTATTATTAAATCGTTATCAGTAAAATTACTAGTTTCTATTAATTTATTTTTAATATCAGTTGGACTATGTTCCAAACAATTATAAGCTAATAATAATTTATTAGCAGATATATCAGAAGTGTATGAATTATTTGAACTATAAAATATATTATTAACACCATTATCACCTAATCTTGCTTTACATGTATAATCAGAATGATAATTTAATTCATGAACTTGATTTTTAAATGCATTATATGTTGTTAATAAGTTTTCACCTGAGGGAAATTCTTGATATTCTGTTGTTAAACAAGATTTATCACCTACCATATTACTAGAAAAAGACTCCTTTAAAGTATTATCACAAACATTAATATAATAATGAAATATTAATATTAATAATGTCATTATTAGCAGTAGCAATAATATTAATTCGTTATAATTCATTATTTATTTACTCTATATAATTTAATTATTTTATTTTTATTATTAGAAAAAAATAAATTAATAAATTTCTTGATAAGCTACAATTAATTTATTAATTGCGAACATTATCGCACTATTTGCATCTAATACAGATTTTTTTGCTTCTAATACTTTTTTACCTGTTCTTTCATTTTTACTATCTTTGAAATTTTCTACTGTTGAGTCACATACACTTATATAATAAATTACTAATAATAATAATATAATAAATAATATTGATAATATTCCAATATAATTATTTTTCATTACTTATAAATATTCTTCCCTACTTTATATATATTTTTTTATTGAATTTATTCTTCTTATGTATCAAAAAAGCTTGTTATATACTCCGTAGGAGTACCTTCGTGAAAAACATCTTTTTTTTTAAATTTCAAATTACTAGAATCAATTACTAGACTATTCTCTTCTGTACCATCTCCTATTATTATTTTTCCGTTATCATTAGGATTTTTAATTATTAGATTAGAACCATCATTATATATATTGATGCATTTATTAATATCTCTTTCAGAATTAGCACTGCAAATTTTTAGATTTTTTTCAGAGTCTGTTTTTAATATAACATTACTATTAGCATTTACAACACCATTTACAGTCATATCGCTCGCAATTGTTGTTTCATACATTAATTCTAATCTTTTATCTTTAACAGTTAAATCACTATCAAAAATATAATTGTATAATTTATTTTCAGAACCATTAATATCTTCACCACTTGTGCCAAAAGTAAAATATTTATTTAGATTATTATGAAATGTTGATAAGTTTGAATCAATACCAACTGCTTTTTCTTCTACAATACCAATATAATTGCTAGTATTAGATGCTGATTCAGTTAAATCGCTGGATAAATTAGTTTTAACATCAAGAACATAATTACTAGTATTAAGTATATTTGAGCTATTACTATTAATATTATCTTCTAATGTATTATCTTTTGTTTTATGGCTTGAAAAAGTATTGCTAATATTTTGAAAATTTCCTGTTAATTTATCTTTAAGATTATTATAATCATATAATAACCATCCCATTATACCAATTAATGATAAAAGTACTAATACAAGTATTATATAAAGTAAAAGTTCTACGACTTCCATTATATTTGATATTGTTCTCTTATTAATACATTATTTTTTTTTATTCTTTTATTTCAATAACTTTAATATTTTTACTATTACCACCTTCTTGATTTTTATCATCTAAATTATTTTCTTCTATATCATCATTGACTACACCTGTATCATTCGCGTCACTAGCGCTACCACCTTCGCTAATATTAGATACTTCTTCAATATCACTTTCATCACTACCACCTTCTAATTCTTGATCTTCACTTGCGTCACTTGCGTCACTGGCGTCACTTGCGTCACTTGCGTCACTGGCGTCACTGGCGTCACTTGCGTCACTGGCGTCACTACCACCTTCTAATTCTTGATCTTCAATTGCTTCATTGGCGTCACTTGCGTCACTTGCGTCACTTGCGTCACTGGCGTCACTTGCGTCACTGGCGTCACTGGCGTCACTGGCGTCACTACCACCTTCTAATTCTTGATCTTCAATTGCTTCATTGGCGTCACTGGCGTCACTGGCGTCACTACCACCTTCTAATTCTTGATCTTCAATTGCTTCATTGGAGTCACTTGCGTCACTTGCGTCACTTGCGTCACTTGCGTCACTTGCGTCATTATCTTCTTCATATTTTTCAATGATACTTCCTCCACTTTGTTTAACGACTTGTTCTTTAAAATTATATTGTTCCTCCCATATTTTTTCATCTTTTATAAATGTGTCATCTTCATAATCAAATAATTCTATATCGTCAAGTTCATCACCTTCTTCATTATCACTATCATCATTTCGATTAAGATATACTTGTTCAATTGGTAGTTCTATATGTTCTGTATTAATTCTCATTTGTATACCCATTGCTTCTAATTCTTGTGTAAATAGTTTGAATGCATAAGGAGTTTGTATTACAGATACATCGTCATTATTACAATTTTTACAAGTATTGATATTTTCAGTTATATTAAATGCAACAAGTGTTCCACATCTTTTACAAGCACACCATGTATATTTGTCAGAACGTTCCATCATACTTTCTTTTAAAAATAGTGACAATCCATGACTTAATACTGTATCTCTTTCCATCTCACCTATACGTAAACCACCTCCTTTACGTCTTCCTTCGGTAGGTTGTCTTGTCAATCCTGCTAATTTACCTATTCCACGAGCATTTAATTTTTCAGCAACCATATGTTTCAATCTAAAATAATATGTTGGTCCAATAAATATCTCTGTTTCTATTTGTCTACCAGTAAAACCATTGTATAATATTTCGTTACCATGTTTATTGAAACCGTTATCTTCAAGTCTCTTATATATTTTTTCATTATCTATTGGTATAAATACAGTAGCATCTCCCATAATACCATCCAAACAACACATTTTAGCAAATATACATTCAACTAAATGCCCAATTGTCATTCTTGATGGTATAGCATGAGGATTTATAATAATATCTGGTTTGACGCCATCTTTTGTAAAAGGCATATTTTCTTCTGGTATAATCATACCTAATACACCTTTTTGACCATGACGCGATGCATGTTTATCACCATATTCAGGTTTCTTAATTTTCAAAAATCTAACTTTACATATTATAGAATCTTCACCAGCCAATTTATTAGATATATAAACCTTATCAACTGTACCATAAAGTGAATTATCAGTACTTATTGATATGTCTGTATATATAGTTTCTTTGACTTGTTCAATAAATACACCTCGTTTTATCTCTTTATAAATCTCTTTGACACTTAACATACCAACAATAATAACCTCTTGGCCTTGTGGTATATATGTGCCTTCTTTAATAAATCCCTTATCATTAATATGTGAATAGTCTCTCTTTTTAATTCCTAAAACTTTTATTCCTTCCTCCTTCATTTTAATAGGATTTCCAAATATAGTTCTTTCATATTGAGAAACAATTTTAGAAGTAGCTGTAATAGATTTATAATATGCAAGTGAATTAAGACCTCTATTAATTGTAGCACGATTAATCATAATACTATCTTCTTGATTAAAACCAGTATATGTCATTATAGCTACAATTGTGTTAAAACCGTTACCCATAGTATCACTTGATGTATATTGTGCGATTCGTGTATTTATTATTGCACGTTGAGGATAATGTAACACATAACTCATAGTATCAAAGCGATTATTAAAGTTAGTTGCATACATACTTATTGCTTGTTTAGATTGAGCCGCATGGAAAACATTACGTACTGATTGGTTGTGATTACACATTGGTATATTACCACTTACAACACTTAATATTGTTGAAGGGTGTATTTCTAAATGTGTATGATATGGGGTAATATCATCTTTATTCATTGCAATCAAACATGTATCGGTCTCTTCATTATCAAGATATTCAATACACGCTGCGTTATTTTCTAATACAGCTAAAATCTTCTTATATTTATCTCTGTAATAGTTATTATATTCGTCATCTTCTTCATCACTATAATCATCTTCTTTTTTACCACCTTCATAATTGAATAAATTCTTAGTTATTGAATAAAAAATACCACCTTCTTCTGCATCTTCATTAGCATCCTCTTGCCCCCCACCTTGATAATTTGTTTCATAATATTTACTATCATATTCAGAAGAATTATAACTAGCACCACCAGTAGCAGCATAAGTATGTTTAGAAATACTTATATCAAGCGGGTTGGTATATATATCTCTATAATAATAATCATCTGTTTTTTCTTCATCTTTTAATTTAACAGATAACCCATTTAACATATCAAACCAGTTTGTATATTTGTGTTTATATATAGTTATTTCGTTATTACCTGATTTATTGGGCATTAATATAAGTAGAGGACGACATGGTCTACCTGCTTCTGTAAATATACGTAATTCATTTGTTGGAATATGCCAAGATATAGATATCAATATGTTGATTAATCCATTTCTTCTAAATGCTTTAAGTAATCGTGTTACAAATATGGGATCACCAGTAATACCAAATAGAGTTCCATTTAAAAATACATTTGTTATATTTTTATTTGTATATAAATTATAGTTTTTCAATGGAATAATGCCAATATCAATTAAACATTGCACGATATTATCTATATTTAAACCTGCTGTTATTTTAGCAAGTAATGATAGATTTTTAAGATATCCGATTGAACCACCATCAGGACTTTCAAATGGACACATCATACCCCATTGTTGTGAATGTAATCTATGTGGACCTGTTATTTTGATGCTTCTATCTATTGGTATGTTAACACGACGTAAATGCGACATATATCCTATATAACTGATGCGTGATAAATCTTGCACTTTACCCATTTCTGGATCTTCATCTGTTGCTAGACCCCATCTACCTTTTAATGATTTATTGAAGGTATCTGTTACTATCATTGCTGAAACCAATTTATAAATATTATGTTCATTAATGAAATTATCATAATTATCTTGTTGTTTCCATGAACCATAATAATACATACTATCCATAGTATTACGGATACTATCTCTTAACTTTTGATATGCTTCTTGAAATAATTCAGAAAGCATAAAACCACTAATGTCAACACGTTTATAAATATAACTATCTCTATCGCTAATAGGCATTACATTGATAACTGTTTTAATGAATTGTAATACAAGGTAACCCAAATATTTACCTTTACTATTAAAATCTAATATATTTGGAAATACATCCATTGTTAAAGTTGATTTAACATGTTCAAAAGTTCCATATCTAACTTTATTTTTAAGATATTTTATAGCATTTTCTTGTGTATAAATTTTATATTCAACATCATCTTCGATATATGTCGTGCTCATTATAGAAGGTCTTATAAAATCATCAAAGTAGTTTCTTTCATTATCATTTAGTTTATTTCCAAATATAGTATTATATATCTCCTTATCGCTTTCAATACCAAATGCACGAAATAGTATAAATAATGGTACTTTACCATTAAAAGATGGTAATGATACATATATAGAACCATAAAGATAGTCTTTTGAAGTAGAATTTTTTAATTTAATGTCGTCATTAGACATTGCATCAATAACAGGAGTTTCAACATAATAAAATTCAACTGTTCTTGGTGCCAATGCACCTTTATCTGCAACACATCTTATAACTCCTTTATATCCAAAACCTTCATCATTATCATGTAATTTTGTAACAAATAGTTTATTTGTTACTATTTTTTCTTGTGCAACAATTACCTTTTCTTTACCATCTATAATGAAATATCCACCTGTATCATACGGACATTCTCCTAATTGACGTAAAATATTAGATCCTTGATTTTTTAAAATACATGTATCACTATGAAGCATAATAGGAATACTTCCAATAGCAACATTATTGAAAGTTTTTGTAAGTTCTTTTGCTGAATCCTGAGTAGTTATTCTTATAAATACCTTTGCAAATATATGAGATTCGTATGTTAAATTTCTCATACGTGCATCATTTGGTGTAATTAGTTTAGGGGTACCATCTTCATATGTTGTTGGTCTATCTACAAAAATTTCATCACCATTTTCTCCACCCACGTACAAATCTACCTTCATTGTAATATTGTCAAAATCGTCATATTTAATCATGGTTATAGGGTTATATGATTTAATAATATAAGGTATTTTGGATTTAATAAAATCTCTGTAACTATCTAAATGATGTCCTGTAAATGGATATTTATGATCTTTAAAATATAAATCTAATATATCCCATTCGCTACTAATCATTACTTTCCTAATATATTGTATTATTATCTATTAATAAAATTTTTCTATATTAATTAACTACATTAAATCCTAAATCATAAATTACTAAACTACCATTTCTTGGATCAACAATTATACTACTTGGTATTTTTGCTTTTGAATCTTTAATAGTCAATTGTACTGTACCACGATTATCATTTTGTTCATGAATATCTTCTCCATATATATGAATATTATTTAGTTCGCATTTTAAAACTCTATTTTTAAATGTTGACATATTTATGCTTTGTGCTCCATTTAAAGCACCAATATCTTTTCCATTATCATATACAGTTAATATACCATTATCATTAATTTTAACTTCAAATCTATTATTAAATGATTTGAATGCTAATTGATTTATGCTGACATTTAGTGTTTTTTTATCAATGACTGGATCATCCATTCTTATTATTTCACCTTCATTTAATACATATTCTTGTGTTAGTAATATATCTCCCCATGGCATATAATGAAATAAACTTTTAAATTCGTTGTTATTTTGATCTAATTTATATAAACGAAATGTCATTTCAGGTATTCCAGGATATTTGTTATTACGTCTAGCAAAATCTTTTAATATATTATTATTAAAAGATTTTGAATACTGATGTGGTTTTTTTCCCGCTTTATCATAAACTTTACTTCGTGCTTCTGATACAGATGTTTTAATTAAAGAATCAAATGAACCACTAAAATAATCGTCTCCTGGCTCTTCATTATTTCTCATAGCTTTTTTTGCCTTTTCTGCTGATTCATATTTCTCTTTCATAATATCAATGGCTTCCTCAGAATATTTTTCTTTTTTTTCAATGGCATCATCTTCTCCTTCGCCACTATCATCAAACATGTAATCTTTATAATTCTTTGTTTGAAAACATTTAGATGGATAATATGGTGATTTTTTCTTTGAATTGTTATCCATATCTGCACCATCGCTACTATATTTAGGAACTAAATCTTCAAAATCTTCACCATGTTCTGATACACATCCCATATTCAAGCATGTTTTTTCTAGTTCATAAAATAATAAATCGTTCTCCCAATTATCTCTGTTTTTTTCATTTATTTTTCTATCTTTTTTTCTTTTTTCACTTGGCTTTAAAGACCAATATTCATCAACTCCTATTTTATCAATTACTTCTTTTGTGTAATCTGTATCTTGTTTAACAGCGCGAAAATACATTGATTTTTTACTAACAACAAAATTCATCCATTTATTTTGCTGTGATGCAGATTCAAGTGATGGAAAATAGGCATATTTATTTATATCTGGTCCTTTTTTAATTTTCATAAAGTTAGGTATATAAATTACTACTTTATATTTACCTTGAAATGTATATTTAACCAAAGAAGTTTTTTTCAATGAATTTTGTATTTTGTTTATTTTTTTAACCATATTTACATCATCTAACTCATCTAAAAATACTTTAATTGTATTTGCATTTTTATCATTTGGATCATACTCTATAACTTTTGCTATCATCACATAAACAGGCAATGGAACTTTACCCTGGAATGCATAAACTCTCGGAATATTGCGTATTCTATTTTTAATTTCATTTTTAATATTATCTATTGTGGTATCAAATTCAATGCAACAAATATTATCATTTATATATTCTTTTTCATCATATTCTTTAAAAGTTAAATTAATACATCTTTCAAATTTCAAGAATGTTTGATTATTATCTGGATTTAATGCTTTATTGCATTCTTTTAAAGAGCTTTCAACACTACATTTATCTCCTTTAACATTTTTATAAATAAGCATTATGTTATTTATTTTATATATATATTATATATTTAATGGATAATATTATAGACGATTGTATTACAAATAATAGTGATTATGATATAGCAAATACTATATATAAAATATTGAAAGACGATTTTAGATATGTTGAGAATAACGTATGGGAGTATCTAGAAAATGATATATGGTATGTTGATAAAAATTGCGAGAAATTGAAAAATGTTATACGAAACAATGTATGCAAGTTATTTATTGAAAGATCTATACATTGGGCTAATAAAACAAATAGTGTCAATAGCAAAGCTGAAATGATGTCATCTAAGTTATTATTTATTGGATCAAAGATTAAAGAAGATAAATATATATCTAATATTATTAAAGAGTCTAAACAGTTTTTTGTTTATAATGAATATTAATTGTCCTGGAAATTTAAATATTTTATATAACGCGTTCAAAGCCGCTTACATGTTTGATATAAATCAATGTATTATAAAAGAAATCAATTGTAGTTATTTTGGTGATGTCAAGAGACTTTTATCAAATGATAGTTTTTTTGATTGGAGATTTGTAATAGATTATTATAATTCATGTAATAAATGTTACAGAATATCTTATAAAAATATTACATTCAATATACTTGTAAATGGTACTATTACTAAGAAAAAAAGAGAGCATTTATGTAAAAGCATTTATCGCGTTTATCTTACTGCTAAATTATACAATATAATCAAGGATTACAATTATTATATTATTATGTATCCTGGTAAGCGTACTTTACCGAAAAAACATACAAGTATTAATGCCGTAAATATAAATGGTGGATTCACTTATATAAATAGCAATGATATATATATTGTAAGATTTCAAGATTATGAAAAGGTAATATTACACGAGCTATTACATCATAATATTACAATGCATTATGATGGATGGACGCCTCATAATTTGCAAATATTGAAAAAGCTTAGTAATATTAGCGAAAGACAATTACTGATACCAAATGAAGCCATCATTGAAACTTTCGCATGTATATTAAATACAATATTCTATTCTCTTGAAACAGGTAAGAGTTTTAAAGAGTTATTAAAAAAAGATAAGGAACATAGTTTAAAAATTGCTAAAAATGTTTTAGACCATCAAGGAGATTATAAATGGTTTGAAAAAACTAATTGTTATTGTTATGTTGTTTATAAAACAATATTATATGTATATATTAATGATTTTCTAAAAATATATAAATGTAGAAATGATGACGATATTACACAGTTTATTATAAAATACTTCCCGAAATTAAAAACTAGATTAAAGAAAATTAAGGGAAAGGGTAAATCATTAAAACAGACTATATTTTGAGTACATAATTATAATAATCTCTTAAAAATCTAAAAGTTTTATAAAATCGAAATAAAAATAAAATTATGTACTCAAAATATGTCTTATATAAAACAATACAATATTAATTATTAATAGAGGAATATTATGTCTATTGAAGACGTTAATTATTTGAAAGAAAATAGTATTAAACAAACATATACATTTTTGATTGATAGTAGTGGTAGAGATCGAACTATTTTTCCAGATCCAAACAACTATGTTGTTGAGTTTAGTACGCCTTTTAGGAATATTATAGGTATGGAAATTATTGATGCAAGTATACCGAGAACGATGTATAATGTGGATATAGAAAATAATTCAATATATTATTATATTGGCACAGATGATAATGATAGTCTTATAAAAGATGGTGTGACGGATGAAATAGAAGCCGATGCTATTGTAACAACCGCTTTAATAGTAAATAATTCATTAAATATTAAGGATAGAGGATATGTATATATTAAAAATATAGTAAACTTATACAATATATATAATTCAGGAGGTATTGGTGGGGCAGTAAAGGGAATTACAATTAGTTTAAAATTAACTGCTTTTTCATCTTATAAAAATTTCATTGGTGCTGATAATTCATATACTTTATTAGATTTTAGATATAATCACTTAATTAATCCAAAAATATCCGAAGATGCACCAATAATAGTTAAATTAATTAGACAAAATAGCGAAACGCAAACCTATAATCTGTTATTTAGAATTGGTAATGAAACCAATGAGAAAATAATAAATAATATTAATTTAAGTTATTTAACTCATATTGCATGGACGATATCTGAAAATAACATATGGCAAATATATCTAAATGCTACAACAGACCCATCAAAAACACACGAGTCATCAATTGGAATAAAAAATGTATTTTATACGGATAAATATATTGGAAAACGCTTTGAATTAGATTATGGTGACTGGGATACTGCAAATTTATATATTAGTGATTTTAAAATATATAATAGAGTACTAAATCAAAAAGAGCTATATGATTGTAATAATAATGTTCATACAAATACTATAAGTAACTTAATAATATGGTATAAAATGGATGTAATTATTAATGATATAGTAGAAAATTCTGGTCATAAAAAAACAATCAATTACCAAGATGTATTTAACAAACAAGATATTATGCCAGGTGATTACACACTAAAAACATTTTTTACTAATTATGATGAATTAAATAATTTTGAAATAGGTTTCAAAGAACACTCTGACCCATCAGAGCTAACAAATTTAATGGATATATATTCGCGAAAACCATTTATTTTAGATATGAAGAGATCTACTATATCTGAAAATTTAGGATTCGATTTGCATGCTAATCAAAATACACTAGGCAGATATATATACAAGGATATTTATAGATATAATAATAATATGATAAAAATATTTCATAGTGTTACTAATGATAATCAAGTTAAGGAGTTTAATGATGGCAAAGTAGATATATATAAAATAGTATCACCTGGTATTGTATATTTCATTGGTAATAAATACATTGTAATGAAATGTCCAGAAATTGAGGCACATTTATATGGTTCATTATCATATTCAAAATATACATTAGGTTTAGCAAAGTTTCGTGTTGATAATGTAGGTATTAATAGTGAAAGACTAAGTATTACAAAGTTACCTGTAAGAGAGTTTCATCCGATAGGTAAATTGGCGAAAATGTCACTTAGATTTGAAACAAACAAAGGAACTCTTTATGATTTCAAAGGAGTAAATCATAATATAGTGTTTGCTATATATTATTATGAACCTATACAGAAGAAATTTCCAGAAGGATCATTATTAAATCCTGAATATAAAATGAATTATATTGATTATCAATATAATCAAGAAGAAATAGAAGGAGATAGCGATGATGACGAAGAAGATTTTTCCAGAGATAATATAATGGATTATAAGAAAAAAGAAAAAATGTATAGCGAAGAAGGTATGCAATTACAACAATATAATAAATTCTTTGTCAATGAGGAAGAATCATCTTCGTCCGAAGAAGATTAATTTACTTATTTAATATTGATATTAATTCTTCAACTTCCAATTTTCTTAATTTATCATCTTCAATACTTTTTTTAATTTTATCTTTTTTATCTTTTGTTATTTTGGCACAATCTTCTAAAAGTTTTAAAACCTTTTCTTTTTTATCACCTAGTGAAAGAAATGGGTTAGTGGCATCTTCGGCATCTTGTGGACTTTGAAATGTTACATCAAAATCTGCTTTGTATCCATCACCACCATTATCAATAGTTACACTTGTTATTTCACCATTAGTGAGAACAGCAGTTGCTTCTGCTTTAACACCACCCAAAGGAGTTTCACCCAAATCTATTTTTGGTACAGAACCATAGCCTTTTCCAGGATTTGTTATTTCAATGTAAGACAATGCTCCAAGTGTTACGGTTGTTTCTAATCCTGTACCTGCACCTTTAAAGTTAATTTTTGGCGGAGATGTATATCCTCTACCACTCTTTGTTACTTTAATTTCTGTTACTTTTCCGTTTGCAATTGTTGCTGTACCTTCTGCTCTTATACCTAAATATTTTTCGTCTGGTTCAGTGAACTCAATAGTAGTACCTTCTTCGAAACCGGAACCACCATTAGTAACCTCTACTTTTGAAACACCACCAATCTTAGCTTTTCCAGTAGCTGTTACTTTTTCACCTTTTGTTTCAAATTTTTCAACAGTATTTTTGTTATAACAAGTATATAACATTACAATGAAAATACAAATTGCTAGTATTAATGATATATAATTGAATATCATTTCATAATCCATATTTTTATTATTATAATCTGTTATACTAAAAGATTATTTATTTCATAAATAATAAATTTATATTTATATAAGTAGGATATTATGACTGATTTAAATCTATTATATGGTTCAGATGATAATTTAATGGGAGACCAAATGGGGGGGAGAGAAAGTGGTGGAATGTATTCTTCACAATTATCTGGCCAACAATTGCATAAAATGGCTTCGCAACCTAGTATGGAACAAGAAGAAAAACAACAACAGCAAATGCAACAGCAACAGATGCAACAGATGCAACAGCAACAGATGCAACAACAGATGCAACAGCAACAAATGCAACAGCAAATGCAACAACAAGTACATCAGGTACAACAAGTACAAACACCACAGCAACAAAAACCTTCACAAAAAGAAGATAGTAATTCCAGAAGACGTGTTGAATACACTTTTATGGACAGAATGAATATGAAAAGAACAGAAGTTATTAAACTAGCTTTATTTTCATTAGTAATTGTTCTAGGTATATCAATTGATAGAATGATAACACATTATATAAGCAAATATATTGGAGATAATGTATTAACTGATTTCCAAGAATTATTGCTAAGAATTAGCTATCCAATTGCCATATTTTTACTATTATGGATATTTAAGGCAATATAAATTATTTGTTAACCTTAATATTTTATAAATACATATATTAAGATTAACAAATGAGTTTTAACAATTTAGTAGATACCGTTGTTAGAGTTTACAATAGTGATAATACAAAAACAATTGATAATATATTTTTGATTATAATTATTTTAATATTTTTAACAATATTATTATTGAATTTACTAGATATAATTCAATTTTTAATAAGCCGATATAATATGGTTTCTGAACCTGTTAATACAAGTTCGCCTTATAATGATAGTTTATATAAAAAATATTGTAATTTATATGAAACTAATTCATTGATTGTTGATCAAAAAACATTAATGTGGTTTGCAATATATTTTATACTGTTTATTATATTCTGGTTTAATTATATTGTTGATGCATTATCATATGTTAGAATTAGTAAAGAAATAAAATTAGTTGGATATAGTAAATACTTCAATTATGATTTAACAAATGAAACTGAATATAATTTCTTAAAATATTTATCAATTTATATATTGATAGTATTTTTGATATTAATATATTATATTTATAATTATTATAATAATCTAAATGTTATTGATACGCAAGTTTATGGTAATATGAAAGGGATAAATGATGAATTTGAAAAATATATAATACCTGAACTATATATGATATTTATTGAAAATAATGGTGATAGTATACCTACTAAATTGGATAAATATATCAAGAGTCAACAAGCAAAGGATTTAGTTAAAAAAGAATTATCATTAGAAAAAGGAGCAGAAACAGCAGATGTAATGAAGTATTTTTTTGAAAAACAAGAAATTGATAATAGATTAGGCTTGATGATAACCTATATTGTGAGCGATCATGATTCTTTTAAAACAATTAAAATATATTCAGATCCCTCTGGACCCAATAGTAATTATATCCCACCAACCAATAAATGTTTTTATCATATGCTTAATAATCCTAAGAAAAATGTTATATTACCTGATTTTGAAGAAGTAAATAATAAAAGTTTGTTTCTATATCCACCAGATTTTACCAGTGTAACCTTTAATCCTGATAATATTAAACAAGAATATATATTACCTAGTGAAAATTTGAAAGTTAAGTACAATGAAATAAAAGAAAAAATATCAAAATATTCTAGAAATATCAATAGTTATCATGAAGATAATACAATATATTATAAAATATGGTTATTATTTGTTACAATATCTGGATTTATAGCATCAATATTCACGTTGACATTTTTTATATTAGAAACAGGGTGGTTTGGTATCACATATGAAGAATGGTTGAAAGATAACCTTAAAACATTAATTGTATTCTTCACTTTATTTATTTTGATAATTGGCGCAATGATTATTAATTTATAGATATTAATTAAGGGATTGATAAAATCATGGATAATGAAAATACTACAACGGCAATTGGTTATGCGATTTATCTAATAATAGCGTTAATTGTTATTATAACTATAATTGCAATAATTAATTATACATTATATAGCGTATATAGTATTAATGCAATTATAAAAGAGAATACTTATAATAACTCACCATTTTTCAAATTAAATCAAATTTACAATTATATGTTAATAAATTATGTTTATTTGCTTAATAAAAATAAAGATATCAGATACAAAAGAACAAATGAATTTTATACAGAAAAAATAGAAAATAGTGGTGAATTTGAAAAAACAAGTTTAACAAGTTTTTATAGCGAAGATAATAATAATGATTTTAGAGATATAATTTATTATTATGATTATCCATATATTGAAAAACAAATTAAAAAAAGAAAGAAAGATACAGAAGTGTATATTAAATCACCTCTTGATATAACTGTTAAAGTAGATAATGGTAATGATGTTAAAGAAGAAAAATATATATTTTGTAAATACGAGAAAATAAATGAAGATTTAGGATTTTTTGAAAATATATCTAGATATTTATGGGAATTTTTTAGTAGTTTCTCTCTTTACGACGATAAAGCGTCTTATTTATACGTTCATCTAAATAATAGATATTATGAAATGATAATATTTGTCATATTTATAATTTTATTTATATTTATGATAAAAATAATTATAACATTTACAAGTAACTTATTATCCATTATTAGTGATAAGAAAATTGATGTAGATGAAATTATTTTTAGACATATTTATAATAAAAAATTTAGTGTAATAATTATTATTATATCTGTACTTTTATATTGCATGCTTCATAGTACTTTGTATAAAAAAATTTTCATTGAAAATGTCTATGATAGAATCTATAAAATGTATAATGAAATACTTAAAATTGATTTGCAAATGCAAAGTGAATTTAGTGAAATAATTTTATTTTATAATAAAAATAAGGATAGTGAAGAAATCAAAAAATTGAAAGCAAAAACTATTGATAATTTAAAATATTTATCTCATAATGGACATTTAGTCAAAAGAGATACCATTGTAGATTTTACTGATCAAACAAAAGATGCTGAAACTCAGATAGATTTGTTTACTAAAAAAATATTATTAGTAAATAAAAAATTCAATGTAGGTAATCATACAAAACTATATAATTTAAAAGAATATATAGAAGAATGTATAAATTATCATTGCAGTAATAATAGTGCTTGTGAAGGACCGATCCCAGAAGAAACAGCAGATGGGGCAGATGCAACAGCAAAAAGAGATAAAGATATATATGATAGACTCTTAGCATCGCAATTATTTATAATTATCGTTTACATGTATTTTATTAATAATAATAAGGACGATCCGTATATAATATTAAAATTGAATAAATTGATACTAGGAGATATCGTAAAGGTTGGAGATAAAAATATAGATAAGGATATTGAATATACATTAGCATTACGTTGTTTATTATACCAAAAATTAGAAATTACTGATACGCGAAATCAGCTAAATAATATAAAAGATGAAATTAAAAATCAAATATTAATAAATTATTTGAAAAATAAAAATAAAGAAAAAGATTTTAAACTTGTATATGATAATGTTATTAATTTAATTAATAATAAAATAGATATATTTGTTAAAAATGTAGATAATGCAAATGATAATCTAAACTTTTTCACACCAGTATATTTTTTCAATTTATATTTAGCATTGGAAATGGGTGTGAATTTTATTATAATTTTAATAATATTATATGCAATGTTATATTATGACGAAAGTACACCGGAATTAAAAGAGAAAATTAAAGAAATAATAGAATGGATAAAAGTAGCAAAAGATGAAATAGAAACAGCAATATATGGTGTAATTTAAAGTAATTTAAAATATTATAATAAATAAGAAGTCCCATTTATAATAAATGAGTAATTTTACTATAATTAAACAAAAGTTAGTAGTTATATTTATTATAATTGCATTTATAATATCATCATTAGTTTTTTTAAATAGTGTATATAATGCCTTTTTTGTATGGTATGATAATGATAATAGAGAAAATGTAAACGATAAAAATGTTCCAGTATCAACAATGTTTGGATACAAAATATTATTGAATTCATATGTGGTTAAAGGACAATGTACAAATTATAATAAAGATATTTTATTGACCACAAATATAAATACAATATTATTTAAGATATACAATTTAATTTTTACATTTTTTGTAATTATAATATTAATTTCATTTATTGCAGAATATGCGGGAAGAAGTAAGATGTCGGCAACAATAGTAGATAGTTTTTATGTTGAAAATCAAAATATAATATATACCGGCATTGCTTCTGCTATAATATTATTTATAATAAGTAATAATTTTAATAATCCTGGTAAGAAATATTATGACAAATATGAAGATGATCAAAGCACATTTGAAAACTATTTGTATGGAGAATATAATAAAATAATTGATGATAATTATAAAAATTATCTTAAAAGAATTATTAAAAATACAAATAAAAATAACTTTTATGAAATGAATATAAATGAACATTTTAATGCTACAAGTGGCGAAATAACACCTCAGAATTCAAATGATATTAAAATTTGTTCTAATATTCTTGATTTATGTAAGGAACTTTGCATAATAAATAAAGATACAAGTGTTGATGTTGTAAAAGTATTTAGTAATTTTATTGATAATTGTGAAAAATCAATTTCGAGTGCAGGCGATAGTCTTAAAAATATGTATCTTGAATTAGTAAATAGTTATGGTGCTAATTCCAATGAAGAAAATATAGTAGAGATTACTTCTGATAATGAAGATTTAACAGAGTTTGGGATTTCAGGATACGGATTTTTAAGTAAAAAAGAATTACTTGAAATTAATCCAACAATAGATTTTACTATTAGAAATGAATATTATATAAAATACATTAATTCTGATTCTAAATATATTTTTAAAGTAACTAATAAACCAAAAAGTGAAGGAGGAAGTTTAACAGAAAAATATTTTAAGAAGTATATTCTAGATAATTTAGAGGCTTATGGTGCAGATTTAGGATGTATATTAGGTGAATTTAATTTTTTTACAAATAATTTTAAATCTATACTTGCATTATTATGGTGGGGTGATGGAGCAAATAAAAATATTGACAATAATAATAGTGAAGAAGAATTAGAACCAATATTTTTTTCATCATTATTAACAAAAAAATATTTAAAGTGCTACAAATCTGATGGAAAAGGTAAATATTTTGCAGAATTAGGAAAATATACAATAAATCAAGGGGGTTATAATAATTCTGAGAAATCATTTATTGAAATGATTGATGATGCAAAAAAATCAACATATATGGATTTATTTTTAATAAAAGGTATATTAACTGGTGTAATAATATTTACATTGGTGAATATAGTATTAAAAAAATATTATAATGAATATCCAGAAGGTCAAAAAACTTTATTAGAAATAGATAAAAAAATAATATTATCAAAAATAGATGACAATATTTATGATGCAGTAAAATATGAAAACTTTATTAAACCATTATTAAAAAAAGGTAATTATTATGTAAATATTGTTTTAAGTATTATAATTATATTACTTTTATTGAAAGTAATACCTGGTTATACATACCCTATTAAGACAATTAAATTTGATAAAATAGATTGTAACTAATCGTAACTAATCGTAACTAATTATTATTTAAGGAATTATTATTAATTAATAATTATTGATATGGAAAATAATAACAGTGAATACATTTTAAATATAAAAACAATACAAGCATCAACTTTTAAACAAGTTATTGATGCGTTAAAAGAAATTTTAATGGATGTTAATTTGGAGATTGATGAGACAGGTATTAAAATAGTTGCCATGGATAATACCCATATTGTACTTATTCATTTAAAACTAGAAGCTGACAAATTTGAAATATATGAATGCGAGAAAAAGACATATGTTGGTATTAATATGTTGCGTTTACATGCTTTAATTAAAACAATTACAAATAATGACATATTATCATTATATATATTAAAAGACGATCCTAACCATCTTGGTATAACAATAGATAATAATGATAAGAATTATAAAACTAACTATAAATTATCTGTATTAGATATTGATGTATTAAATATACAAATACCACCAGTTGATTTCCATACAATTATCAATATGCCATCTAATTATTTACAAAAAATCATAAGAGATATGCATAATCTAGCTGAATTCATTGAGTTTAGAAATATTGGCGATAAATTAGTACTAAGTTGTAAAGGAGATTTCTGTCATCAAGAAACAATATTAGGTTCTGAAAAATCGCAATCTATTACTATTAAAAAGAATAGTACAAATGAAGAACAAGAAATAATACAAGGAATATTTAGTCTCAAATATCTTTCAATATTTACAAAATGTACAAATCTTTCCAATAATGTAGAAATATATCTTAAAAATAACTATCCTATCATTTTACGATATACAATTGCTTCATTGGGAGAAATCAAATTATGTCTATCACAACAAGATATTTCTTAACAAAATAATACAAAAATAATCAAAGTTTTTTTAATTTTGGATGTAATATATATTTATAATATATGTCTTGAATTTTATATAATGTATTTTTTAATACATTTAGTATTTCATTTAAACACGAAAAATATTTATTTGTATACAATATATCATTATCATTTATTATATATATAATTTGTTTTTTTATTTCATTAAATATATTAAAAAATTTATTCATTATATAGTTTATTTATATTTTAATATCTTTAAGTATATCAAAAATCTGCATTTAAATCAAATTTGCGAAGTTCTGAATGACTCTGATTGCTTCCAACGTTAGCTTTGCTATATTGTGATACGCGACTTTCAAAGAAATTTGATTTTGATTCAATTGAAATACGTTCCATAAAAGGGAATGGATTAGCAGAGTTCCAAATTTTATCATAATTAAGTTGTGTTAGCAATCTGTCGGCTACAAATTCAATATATAGACACATTAAATCAGCATTCATGCCAAGCATAGAGCATGGAATACTATCATTGATAAAAACTTTTTCAACTTCAACAGCTTCTTTTACAATTTGATGAACAGTTGATTGAGGTAGTCTATTTTCAATTTTAGAATAAAGTAATAAAGCAAACTCAACATGCATAGCTTCGTCACGACTAATTAATTCATTTGAAAAAGATAGACCTTGCATTAATCCTCTTTCTTTTAGCCAGAAAATACTGCAAAATGCTCCACTAAAAAATACACCTTCAACTAGCGCGAATGCCAGCAATCTTTGAGAGAATGGCGCATTTTCATCTTCAATCCATTTAAAACACCAATCAGCCTTCTTTTTAATGCATGGCATGTAATTAATGGCATCTAATGCTTCTGACTTTTCTTTGGGATCTTTAAAATATGTATCAATTAAAAGAGAATAAGTTTCAGAATGAATATTTTCAATTGCCATTTGAAATGCATAGAAAAATTTTGCTTCTAATACTTGAACATCATTTAAAAATCTTTCACCTAGATTGATATTTACAATTGTATCACTGGAACTAAAAAATGCTAGAATATGTTTAATAAATGTACGCTCTTTATCATTTAGCTTATTAAAATCATCTACATCTTTACTTAAATCTAATTCTTCTGGTGTCCAAAATGCACTGACGGCTTTTTTATACATTTCCCACATGTCATTATGTTTAATTGGAAAAATGGTCAGGCGATCACTCGGTTTTAATAGGATTTCGTAATTAGAATTAGATGTCATTATTGTATATATATATTCTTTTATTTTTATATATATATTAAAAATAAATATTTAATTAATCTAATAAATTATTTTCTTTCATTACTCTTATTAAACGAGTAACACCAATGCCACCACCTGAACGCTCAAAGAATTTATTAGATAAAAACTCATTAAGCTCCGCTTCTACACGTTCTTTTGAGAATTTATCAAATAATAATTTAGCATATACACCATCACTAATTTCATAAAAATATTTACGCATTTCTTCTGGGTCTGAGGAGCGTTGAGCGCTACCGATAGTTTCAATACCATTGATAATTACATCTATTTTTTTAGCGTGTCCACCTTCAACATCACTTTGTTCTGCTTGTTTCATATTCCAAAATGGAGAACTATAATTTGGAAAGTTTTTAAGAAAGAAAACTTGGCCATGGTCTTGTTGTAATCTTTCTTCATGTTCATGTTCTAATTCTTTTGTATCATATTTCTTAGCAACATCAACATAATCGCCTTCTGGATACTTACCATCTGGATAAAATTTACCGAATCCAAGATGATTTAAAAGCTCAATTTCCATTTGTTTCATTGCTTCCATATCACCTTTTAATTCAAATTCAAACATTGGAAATATCTTATCATGACGACCAGGGACAGGATTTGGTTCATTTCTATAACTTGTGCTTACACAATAACACCCGTTAATTTCAGGATTCTTTAATATTTCATATTCTAGCCACATTTGACCTGTTTGTGGTAAAGGCCATACTTGATCGCTATATTCATAAGTTGATATAGTTTTTGGATCTTCGCATGCTGCTAAAATACTTAATCTATTTTGTGTATGTACTTCAACGAAGCCTTTGCTATCAAAGAAAGCTCTTAGTTTCTTTACAACATTGTTAAAATCAAATATATTAATACATCCTGAATTAGAAGTTACCATTTTTATCCCTATATAAAAATAAGATAATTATTTCTTTAAGTAGTTTTACGTTAAAGCGTCACCAATAGCATTCACACCAGAAGCAGCAGCAATTGGTTTAAAAGCTATTGAAAGTATTAACCATAACCACGATAACCCTATTATTATAAATCCCACAATTATCATACCAAGTCCAAAATAATAGGTGTTTTTTTCAATTATAAAATCATCAGGTTTTTCTGGATCATAATAAACTGTAACCGGTTGATTTTCATTTACTAATTTAGATGCTTTATAATATTTAATATATTCTTTCCCCCCTACTGTGTAAACAATTTCTGCATTACAAACTGTAACTGATTTATTATTATTATTCTTATCTTTTATAATTTCCTCAGTACATTTTACATTTTTATATTTACCCAAAACATTTTCAGATTTATTAATATCAGCGTTTTTAATCCAAAAACCAACATATATTAAAATTCCAAATAATATAGTAACAACAATTGTTATAACAACATTATAAACTATACCAATAGATGCGGTAGTATCATAAATGGGATTTAAAACACTTTGATTATTTTTTATATCAGCTAATGCTGATCCAATAAATCCTTGTTGGATTGGCTGCGCTTGTTGCATTGGCTGCGCTTGTTGCATTGGCTGCGCTTGTTGCGATTCAATATTTCCACCTTTTCTTCTCATTACTCTAATATTAAATTAGATAACTTATTATGCAGAACATAGTACGCAGTTATCTCCATTTTCTTCTACACATCTTAATTTCTTTTTAGCAAATTCAGGATCAATCGTAAATTGTTGTGTTTTAGCCTTAGGTCTTGTTCTCAAATAATAAGAACCTGTTTTAAGTCCTTTGGAATGTCCGTAAAAATGCATTGACGACAACTTTTGAAAATCAGGTTCTTCCATGAAAATATTGAGACTTTGAGTTTGACAAATATATCTACCTCTATCCGCAGACATATCAATTACAACACGTTGTTTAATTTCCCATGATGTTTTATATAGATCTTTCATTTCTTGCTCAATTTCCGGAATATTTTGAATACTTCCTTCGTGTAAAATAATAGTATCCTTTAACTCCTTGTTCCATAGACCTTTATTTATTAAATCCCTAATCAAATATTTATTAATAACAATAAATTCACCACTTAATGTTTTTCTTTGAAAGATATTATTTGTAAATGGCTCAAAACTTTCATTGAATCCCATAATTTGCGATGTTGATGCTGTTGGCATAGGTGAAATTAGTAAGCTATTTCTTACACCATATTTTTTAATATCATTTCTTAATTTATCCCAATCATATCTATCACTTGGCTGTTCTCCCCATAAATCAAACTGGAATAAGCCTTGTGAAATTGGGCTTCCTTCAAATGAACTGTATGCTCCTACATATTTAGTTTTAATAACATCTTGCTCAAAATCATTAACATATTTATTAATATCTTCATCACTATTATTGTTTAAAATATCGCCAATAATTTTACTTCTCTTTTTTGATAGTTCCATTGATGATTCAACAGCTGCGTGATAAATAGTCTCAAATATTTGTTTATTTAGTTCAGCGGCATCTTTACTTTCAAATGGATATTTAAGAATCATAAAAACATCTGCAAGTCCTTGAACTCCAATACCAATAGGTCTATGTCTCAAATTTCCCACTCTTGCTTTTTCCACTGGATAAAAGTTAACATCGATAACTTTATTTAAATTCTTAGCAGCTACTTTAACAACCTCATGTAGTTTTTCAAAGTTGAATTTTCCATCTTCTACATATGATGGTAGGCAAATAGATGCTAAATTACAAACACCTGTTTCTTCTGGTGATGAATGAATTAGCACCTCTGCACATAGATTACTAGATTTAATTGTTCCTAGATTTTTCTGATTACTCTTTTTATTCGCAGCATCTTTATACAAAATATAAGGTACACCTTGTTCAATCTGTGCTTCAAGAATCTTAAACCATAAATCTTGTGCATTAATTTGTTTATTATATTTACCTTCACTTTCATATTTCTCATAAAGTGCTTTGAAATCATCTCCATATACTTCACTTAAACCACGGCATTGATCAGGGCACATTAGAGACCATTTAGCATTTTGTTTAACACGTTCCATAAACAGATCAGATACCCACAATGCTAAGAACAAATCACGACATCTTTCTTCTTCACTCCCATGGTTCTTTTTCAATTCTAAGAATGCTTCAATATCACTGTGCCATGTTTCTAGATATACAGCGATACTACCAAGACGTTTTCCGGCTTGGTCAATATATCTTGCTGTATTATTAAATACACGCAACATTGGAATAATACCATTGGAAGTTCCATTTGTACCTCTGATATGGCTTCCTTTTGAGCGAATTTGATGAATATGAATACCAATTCCACCTGCATATTTAGAAATTAAAGCCATTTCTTTTAGAGACTCATAAATACCAGATACACTATCATCATTTACGCTACACAAAAAGCAGCTACTTAGTTGTGGACGTTTAGTACCAGAATTGAATAGTGTTGGTGTAGCATGTGTGAAATATTTTTTACTCATTAAATCATAAGTTTGCAATACTTCCTTTATATCATTACCATGAATACCCAATGACACACGCATCCACAAATGTTGTGGTCTTTCAATAATCTTTTTATTAATTTTAATTAAATATGCTCTTTCAAGTGTTTTAAATCCAAAATAATCAAATAGAAAATCTCTTTGATAATCAATATAATTATTGAGTTTCTCTTTATTTTTACAGACAATATCATATAATTCTTCTGAAACTAATGGCGATTTTTCACCATGAATATCTTTATTATCGTAGAGTATTTGTACTGTTTCGCTAAACGACGGGGAAGTGTTTTTATGATGATTTGAAATAATAATGCGTGACGCAAGAGTACTATAATCGGGATTATCAATAGACATGCTACTACATAGATATGCTGCGAGTTCATCCAATTCACATGTTTTTACCCCATCATAAATACGCGTGCATACTTTTTGAGCAATCTCCGATACATTGATATTTAAATCAGATGATAATTTTTTCAAACGCATTAAAACCTTATCGAAGCTGACATCTTCATACTCTTCGTTTCTCTTTATTACACGCATTTATTTATCTGTTATACATATATATATATATTTTGCTTATATAAATTAATAAAAATAATAAACTACACAATAGTATAATCTAAAACCACACCATAAGAGGTTGCAATGTATCCTTTAATTTTCAATTCTCCCGAATGTTCTTTTTTATGACATTCTTTACAAAGAGCTACTAAATTATGTTTGCTATTTTTATGATAATTTGATAAAAATCCTTCATCATTAGCTTTTTCTTGATATACAATATGATGTGTTTCTTCTGCTGTATTATCACATATTTTACACTTATCAATAATTACATTGCTATTATATCTAGATTTACGATTTTTAACAATATCTTTATTTATACCATCTACTTCTTTTCTAATTTTTTCTGCATTTTTCATAAAATCAAGCGGCATATCAAGAGACTTACATACTTCAATCCCATAAATTTTAGATCCTTGACCGTCCTGCAATTTTCTATCATAAATAATTCTATTTTTATCATCAATTGTAATACGAATATGTTTTACACTTAACGATTTATCTTTGATATGTTTTGATATACAAGTAATTTTAGTTAATTCATGAAGATGTGATGCAAATATAAAGCATGACCCTTTTTTAATTAATGTATCAATTCCACTAGCAACAATGGATATTCCAGAAATTGATTCGGTACCACAACATATTTCATCACCAATAACCAGACTATATTTATTACATCTTTGAAGTATATTTCTTAATTCTGTCATTTCAACAGTAAAGCTTGACATGCCCTTATAAATATTATCCATTCCCGAAATTCTTGTAAAAATACTATTATATGGATAATAACTCATTGATTCAGCAGCAACATACATACCAGCTTGTGCCATAATAATGTTTAGACCAATTCCTTTCATAAATGATGATTTACCAGACGCATTTATACCATATAGTAGAATACCATCTTGATTGAGCTCCAAATCATTGCCAACATATTCAATATCATCCTGAATTCTTTCTATAATAGGGTGCCTCATATTTTTCATAGAAATAAATGATGATTTGCGTTGTGTTTTTTCAGTATCAATATCAGGACGAACATAACAATATTCAAAAGCATTTTTAGCACAGCATGCTGCTATATCAACTCTTGTTAAATATTTAATAATATTATCCAACCTTTCATTATTATTTGTAATAAAATCATTCATAAACTTAGTATAACTTGTTAAAACTAATTGTGATATTTTATCATTATAAGTAATAATATAATTTGATGCCTTTGTTATTTCATTATTTGTAATTTTGTAATTTTGCGATGTTGCCATTGATTTAGTATTAAAACCACTCATAAAATTCTTATTTTGCTTACTAGCTGTTTCATAACGTTTTTTTGTCATAATAATATAATATCCTTCGCGATCATTATTATCTATCTTACAAAATGTACTATCATTTGTACCTAATTTAGTAATATTATCAACATAATTTTCTATTTTTTTATAAAATTCTTCTGATTTTAATACTAGCTCATCTATTTCATGATTAATACCTTTTTTAAAAAAGTTACCTAAATTACTTTTATCTGCTAAATTATATTTAGAAGCTTTATCTAAATCAATAATGTTATTGAAATATGATATAATATCAGTAATATCTTTTAAATTAATATTAGCATTATTTATATTTAATTCATTATAAATTTTAACAGCCGAATCAAGTGATTCATTAAATACAACCCATTCCATTGGGGGCATTTTATTTAAAACCATCTTTCTTTTCATTCTTTCTAAATCAACAATATTTGATAGATACTTGCGAATATTCTGGAATATTTTGTTTTTAAGCAAGAAATCAATATCGTCATAAGATTTTTTTATATTTTCAATATTTGTCATAGGTAATAGCAATTTATCTTTAAATGCCCTTGCACCAAATGCTGTTATGCATTTATTTAAAATATCAATTAAAGGTTTATCATTTTGATAAAGTCTCAATATATTAAGCTGTACGGCTGAATTGTATTCAATTGTCATATTTTTACTATTTTCAAAAATCTCAGGTTCTTGTAATTCCTTAATTATATCAGAATTATGTTCATATGCGAATTGTAAGAGACAGCAGAAAGCTACTCGTGCAATAGTAAATCTTTCTAAGTTTAGCAATTCAATAATTGAAATTAACCCTTTTTTAACAAAGAAGGCTTTGTCTAGAATTTCCTTTTGATTAATGATGTTATTAAAGAAATTAATATATTCACAATTTTCCCATTTATAATGTACTAAAATTTTGTTAATATTCAGTTTTTTGAGTATGGCTTTTTTATCTTCATCTTTTAATTGTTCACTAAGAATAACTAATTCAATTGGATTATATGTACTAATAAACCTAAATATTTCATCATGAGCAAACTCAGGATCTTGTTTTGTTGACCCTACTTCATAAACAAAGGTTTTACCCGTTGACAAATCAATACCTGATATACCCGCAATTACAAAACCATTAATAATTTCATAAAATATGACCATCATATAATTGCTTTGTTTATTGGATATATTGATGTTTGCACCAGGGGATAAAATTTCCGTTACAGCTCTTTTAGGATTCGGTGGTTCACTTACTTGTTCAACTAAAACAATAGTATAATTATTATTAAGAAGAATTTGTGTGAATTTTGATATAGAATGTAATGGAAAACCAGCCATTATTGGATTAGCACGCGATACTTCACTTATTGCTTTATTTTTTCGTGAAGTTTGTATGCTACATAAATCAGCAATAATAAATACTTCATTGTCTGTGATATTATCGGTTATAGTATAAATTTCAAAGAACGAACCTACCTGCATTAAAACTATACATCTCTCACCATATTTTTCTTTGTATGTCTTTGTGTAGTCTAGATATTCGTCAATGATCATTATCTATTTCATATAATATATATATTATATTCTTAAATAAAATTTATATATAAGAAAAAGAACTTTTTATATTATAAAAAATGGGCGATAAACTTTCTTTTGTAGAAGTACTAAAAGAGCTTGAAAAATTAAATTTAGATGATTTTAATTTACCTGATAATGTAAAACTTGAATTTTATAAATATTATAAACAAGCAACTGTTGGCAATTGCAATATAGAAAGACCTTGGGCTATTTACTTAAAAGATTGTTTAAAATGGGATGCTTGGAATAGCGCAAAGGGTATGTCCTGTGAAGATGCTAAAAATAACTATGTTGATTGTTATTATAGTTATATTGTTAATTGAAAATAATTAATTATTTTTTCTTAATTTATTAACTAAATCAATATGATTACTTATAACACTATTAAAATAATCATTGCGCATCATTTTAAAATATATCATAATTATACCTGACTTATATGGTGAAAAATTAATGTGTGGGTCAGATAAAATACCTAGGTCTTGATATGTTATTTTATATAATGTATAAACTACATATATTAATATTGGTATTGATACAATAGTATATGAAAATATTATAATAATAAGTTTAATAAATAATTTTATCAATTGTACAAGTGTTATATATACAAAATCCAATAATGTAAATGCTAACGGTCTCATATTAATACCAATATTTAGTGCAGATATTGGATCAATTAATAATATTATAAATAATGTTACAACAAATATTAAAATGTTTGGAAGTTTCAACATAATTACATTTAATGGATGAACAATAATAAGTCCAAATAATAACATAAAATAATATGCAAAATAATACATTGAATTCATAATTAAATTAATAACATATATTATTGGATAATTTATAAAATAAGTAATGAAAACACCTAATAATTGCCATTGATCCAATACCCAATAAAATAATAATAATAATACGATTATCAATAATATAAATGGTCCTAAAATAGATAAATTCTTAAAATATTTAAATATATATTCATATTCACTAAATGCTGGAATATCTTCTTTATTAATATTAACATTAGAAGATTCGTATTCAACATTTTTTTTATCTTTATTATATTCTAAATCATTAGATATTTCTTCAATATAATCATCAGTAATTCCATTTTGAAGAATGCCATAGTTTTTTAATCTATCATTAAATAAATATTTGCTACTAAAACATAAATTACAACAATATTTAAACATAAATAAGATATTCTGGTCTGATGGAAATAATGTATTTATATTAGATATATTATTTTTAGTATAATTAGCTATATGATAAGCATATCTTGCACCTTGATAATGACCAAACTCGGGTTTTCCTATATATTTTATTTTTTTCAAATAATTCATGTAATACTCATCTCTTGTATCAAATAAATCATAGAATTTATTAATATCACGAATAATTGTTTCTTTAATTAATGTATTTTTATCTTGTGTTAGACTTTCATTATCAATTCCAGCAATATATTTTTTAAGTTTTTCATATGCACCTTCAATATTATTATCTTTATCTCCTATAACACTTATTTTAATACTATTATATCCTTGTTCTTTTAGTTTATGAATATCATCTTTATTTATTTCAATATCATTTCTTATATCATCGGGCAATATATTTTTGTTATTTTTTTCTAATTCATTTATATGATATGAATATGATCCGATATTTCCACTTTTATGAAAAGCTTTATCAGGATCATCAATGTAAATAAATGTTCCAATAATAGCAATTATGGAAAATGGATCATATGGTATAAAATCTTTATACTTTCCACTCATAAATGTTTTAATACTTTCGCATTCATTTTTATTATTTTTAACTACTGACCTACTTTCACAAGGCTTATAACAAGTAGGTACACTATATTTTCCTTTATTTTCTTCATCATTTGTACCCTTGTCGTATTTATTATTAATATAATAATATGGAATTGTAAACCAGTCTTCCCATTTTTCAATTTCATATATATTGCAGTGTGCTTCTTTTGGTAATGTTTGAAAATAATTATTTTTAAATTTAATTTTATCACCAGAAATCTTTAAATTATTAAATAAATGCTGATCTCCTATTGTGCAAGTTTGAAGTTCAGTATTAAATTCTAATAGATTTCCTTCATTTTTAATATCAATTGGATTTGTTTGCCCTTCAATAGGAACATTTTTACATGTTATTTTATCTTCGCTCATTTTATTAGCTCTTACTTAAAAGTATATTAGATTATTTAGTTTAATCATTAATCTTAATTTGTTCGTAATCAGATTTAGGGTCTTTGATAAATCTAGTATCTAATGAATAATCTTTTCTTAATTTACAAGATTTGGTAAAATATTTACTTGTTTCTGAATTAGTACAATCTAACTCGTATAATTGACCATCGGCATTTTTAACAGTTTTTAAGCTAAAATCTAATTCACTAATTTGTTGTCCAATACTATTAATACCATTTTGTTTTGGAATAATTTTAGCAATTGGTTTATATGAACTTACTACAACTTCTTTCCCATTTACAATATCATTAAAATGAATTATATTATCACCACCTCTACCATCTTTATCAGGATATTCTTCACGAACTGAATCTTCTGGTGTATTATCACCAGTCATTGCATCAGCAAAATCATTTACAGCACGTCTTCCATTTGTTACCATATTGCCTAAATCAGTAGCAAAATTATTAAAATTTGCATAAGCACTATTTATATTTGCAGGCATTGATTTTAATAATGAAATAAAATCTTTATTTTCTTCTTTTGGTTTTTTATTTGGACCATTATTTTCACCACCTCCCTCTCCATTACCTAATGCAACCCCCATTATTATAACTAAAATTATAAATAATAATATTAAAAATCCTGTAATTACATTATTCCAAGAAGCAATAAATAATGTTTTAATTCCAGCTAAAAACGTATCTTGAATATATTTAGCAGTATAAACAAATAATTGTGTTGTATAGTATCCAAATTTACCTGCATTATCATTAAATCTTTCATCACTTCTATCTTGTCTTTCCAATTCTTTAAATTTATTTATTTCTCCATTTTCTCTTGCCTTTTCTCTTAAACTTTCCAGAGTACTTGTTATTTTTTCATTTAAATTATTTATTGCAATTAAATTATTTTCTAATCCAGATTTATCTATTGAATTGTCATTATAATATTCATATTTATCCCAAGAGTTATGTTTATATCTATAATCTAATATACTATTTTTACATATATAATATGCTCCATTATCTTCATCAATATAATAAAACTTTTCTGATTTAAAATCAGAAAAATATCTTGCATCATATACTATACTTTTAACTTCTTTGAAACCTGACAAATCAATTACTTCTGATCTACCTTCTTTAATTTTTTCATCAATTACATCAAAACTTGGAACATCATTATTTTCTGTAAAAAAATCTTTTATATTTTTATATAAATTATTTTCATCTGGATTAAAATTTACTTTTTCCCATTTTAAACCATACATTATATTTTTTTCATAAAGTATTACATTAAAAGGATGTATATAACAGTATGCATTTGCTAATTTTGAAAAAGGTGGAAGTGCATCAATTTTATTATCACCTAATATATCAGTGCCTATACCATCTAATAATTCTTTTGCTTCGCTTTTCTTTGCATCTAGTTTTTTTTGTTTTTCTTTTTTTGATAAATCGTCCTTTTTTTTTTTATCATCTTTATTTTTACTCCTCATAACGATAGCATATCTTAAATATTTTTTTATTGGTGTTGATATATAATAATTCAATATACCATTTTCTTTAATTTCAATATAATAGTCACGTAAATTATTTAAATTATTTAATATTTCATTTTTTAAGTTTTTAACATCAAAGTCATCATCATCTATATTACTGTAAGGTATTACTATTTGTTTAGTTTTTAAAGTTCTACTGGCATTTCGTATTCCAGTTT
>Ga0209653_1000306_pt1 | contig 43890 bp, 34 predicted proteins | sample SaaInl6LU_22_DNA_FD_184644 | JGI IMG/M metagenome (GOLD analysis project Ga0209653, IMG submission 184644) | Marine microbial communities from expanding oxygen minimum zones in the Saanich Inlet - ESP_116LU_22_DNA (SPAdes) (version 2) | ecosystem: Environmental > Aquatic > Marine > Intertidal... | reverse complement strand
GCTTAGACTTCCTCGTCTGAATTAGAGGCCTTCGCTTCGAGTAAGCGCTGTGTCTCTTCTGCGCGTTGGCGGCTAATTGGGTAGAACCACATGAGAGCAATGGCGATCAGTAGGCCTATAGTCTGGAAGCCGATCAAAAGGGCTTTCATTCTGACTGCAATGTCAGTGTCGAGCCCTCCTGCATCAATCGCAAGGGGATCATACCCCGCAGCAGTTGCCATATACCCGCCGATACCGAATGTGAGTCCTTGAGCCGCTTTGAGCGCAAAACCTTTGACCGAGCTGAACATGCCCTCGCGACGACGGCCCGTTTTCAATTCGTCATCATCGCAGATATCGGCGACCATGGAATCGACCATTAACCAGCAGCCTTGCATGCCAATGAAAGCGATAGCACCGACGGCATACATGGCCCAGACCCAGCGTGGATCCATTGCCCAAAAGTTGAGAGCATTACCAGTTGTGACGAATAGGAGTCCAATGATCATGGCCATACGCTTATTAAAGCGCACAGAGATGTAGCCTATGAAGTAGATGCTAAGGTAAGAAAGGCCGACTGCTAAGGTAGTGAAAATTCCAGTAAAGGTGCCGAGTGACTGTGTATTACCTTGGAACACGAAGTCTAACATGATCAGCGGGGCGATGCTCTGCGCTGAAAAGAGAGCCACAATAATCATCACATACGACACGAAGAGTATGAAGAATGGCTTGTTGGTCATCGTATACTTAATCGCTTCAAATAGACGAATGGGTTCTTGTTTTTCGATGGCGAGTTCTTCCTTGCATCCGAAAGTCGGAATGAGGCCCGAGATTAAGACGATTCCCGCCACACCGATGGTCACCCAGAAGGCGCCTACTCCAACATTTGGAAAGAGGTCCGCAGCGGCCATTTTGAAGAGCCAACCAGCTGCGAGCGAGCCTGCGAGCCCTATGAACATTCGCCATCTGAGCACTCGCGTTCGTTCATCATAGTCGGGAGTCAGCTCGAAACCCAGCGCTGTGTAGGGCACTACGAATAAAGTGTAAGCAACCGCAAACAGGCTGCCAATACTGACGACATACCAGAAGGGTATATTCGAATACCATGGATTGTTAACCGTTTCGATTCCGATGGGAGTCCATAGCAGCGGAAGCAGGAGTGCGCATAATAGCACGCCGATAAACATTAAAGGGCGGCGACGACCATATTTGGACTGAAGATTGTCTGAGTAGTTACCGATCCAAGGGTCCGTGAAAGCATCGACCAATCGAGGCATCGCCAAAGCGAGGCCTGCGAGTTCTGCGCTGAAATTAAAATGTGTCACGTAGACTAGCGTTCCCAGCGCTGTCAGCGTATTGAACATGAAGTTGTCGGCAAGTCCGCCAAAGCCCCAAGTTACTTTTGTGCGCAAGGGCACCTTTTTTTGTCCGGGAATGTGGGGTATGTGACTTGAACTCATAGATATTTCAGCAGGTATGCTCAGTTCTTTGTTGGTTAATCGATATTGAGTTACTATTTAGCTTAGAGATCAGATAGCAATAAGAAAGCTTTCTTCCTCGGGGTATAACTTATCGCTTATTGTTGTCGATTCACGCTGAGTGGATCAGAGCTGAACTTGAATAAATCCCTGTGCAAGTCTGGAATTTTAGATCAGTCTAATCCATACTATACAACCCGCCCCTAATAAACGAGCGATACCAATCGTCTAAAAACCCTATCCTCATGGAAATTTTGTTCCCAACGCGCTTGCCCAAATTATTGTCCACTCTTCTTTCCACTTGGCTCTGTCTATGTGCCTGCGGAATGGCACATGCTGTGCCAGAAGCCGATCAAGTGCTTAAGACCCTGACTTCCGAACACCCTCGACTGCTAATAGATGCTTCGAAAATTCAGCAACTGAGACACGTGGTGAAACACGACGCCATAGCGGAGGAGATTTATGAAAAGACGAAAAGTAAGGCTGACAAGGTGCTTGATGAAGCTCCTGTGTTTTATGAACTACGCGACGGCAGAAGGTTGATTTATGTGAGCGGTGATGTCTTGGATCGGGTCTTGAACCTCTCAATTGTGTATCTGGTTACCGAAGATGAGCGGTATGCAAATCGAGTTTGGCTCGAACTGAAGTCTGCGTCTGAGTTTCAAGATTGGAATCCTGCCCACTTCCTCGATACGGCTATTTTGACTAAAGCTTTGGCGATTGGCTTGGATTGGTTGTGGGATGAATGGACGCCGCAACAACGCGCGATTCTGCAGCAGGCAATTATTGAAAAAGGCCTTAGGCCGGCCATGAAAGTTTACGATAGTGGCCGTGGATGGCCCAACGCGACGAACAACTGGAATCAAGTGTGTAATGGTGGGATCGGTATGGGGGCACTTGCTGTCGCTGAAGTCGACCCGGAGCTCGCTGGTCAAATCCTGCACAATGCGATAAAAAGTATACCTAGGGCGATGAAACCCTATGCGCCCGATGGTGCAGGTCATGAGGGTGTGGGTTATTGGAGTTTTGGGAGTCTATATAATATTATGTTAATCGGCTCGCTCGAAAGTGCCTTGGGCACTGATTTTGGTTTGAGTGAAGTCGATGGGTTTCGGCAAAGTGGGGACTATCAAATCTATCTGTCTGGAACAAAACGCGTGGCTTTTGATTTTGGCGATTGTCCGCGCCGACCAACCTCCACTGCGCAGCATATGTGGATGGGGGATCAATATGCAATCCCTCGCTACACATGGTTTCGTCATAATGCTTTGGCTGAGGGACAGGGCGCAAGTGTCTGGGATCTGCTATGGTTTGATCCGAGCGCTAAGGACTTTTCGAGCGAATCTATGCATCTCGATAAACATTTCAAAAAAGTCGAAGTTGCCTCGATGCGTGACTCTTGGCTTGATGGCGAAGGCTTTATCTTGGCGATTCAAGCTGGTTTTAATGGGGCATCCCATCGTCATCTAGATCTTGGTTCTTTTATTCTAGAAGTGGATGGTGTGCGCTGGATCATTGATTCTGGTAAAGACCGAGAAACGTATCAGCGCCATAAGAGTAAGGCGGCTCGCACTGATTTTTATCGTGTGCGTGCGGAAGGGCACAACACGCTTGTGATCAATCCCGATGAAACCCCAGATCAGCACCCCAAAGCGAGGGCTGCATTTACTGATTTCGTATCTGAACGGTCGCTTGCTACCGCCGAGTTAGACCTGACGAATGCTTATGGGAAACACGCTGAGAATGTGACGCGGAACTTTAAATTAGAACGAGGAAAGCGCCTCACCATCACCGATTCGATTGCCTGTAAGGAGCCGTCCGAAATTTGGTCGTTTTTCCACACTGAGGCAGGTGTTGAATTGAGTGAAGACAAACGGACAGCCATCATGAAACAGGACGGGAAGACCCTTCATATGCGCCTAGGCTTGCCTGCTGACGCTGTATTGAAGCTTGTGCCGGTCGAACCCTTTCCAAGTTCACCAAGTCCGACCAAGCAGGCCTCGAATGAAGGTCGGAGTAAGATCGCGGTGCACCTCGCAGACGTGAAGGACGCAGTGATCGCCGTTCGATTTGAGGTAATGGAAGAGTGATCCTCCACTCAAGTCTGGCACGAGTATTTGGTCGCCGGGAACAAGGGACTGCCAATTCAAGCTAGAGTTTAGTGCAATAATGTAATCAGGCTCGGTCTGAGCATGCTCGGCTACCATTTCTAAAATGGAGTTGTAGCGCATGGCATCGAGTTGACCGCGTTCGGTCCAGCTTTGTGGTTTGTCGGCAACCTTAGTGAAATCTCCCTGACTGAGTTCGATGCGTGCGTAGACCGGATCGACTATTTTGAGGACGTTCGCGGTTGCACTATCGAAGATACCTGAAACCGGCAATAGGTGCGCCATTTGATAGGCGTTGAGCGCGAGCGTTGTTTGAGCTCCTAGTTTTCCATCTATTGAGCCTGGAGAGAATCCTTCTCGGGCCAAAGCAATTTGCAGTTCGGTGATATTGGCGATGGCCCTTTCGATCGGTTTCGGTGGAGGTACGCCTTCTCGGTTTTGTGTGTAAACGATTAAGACGAAGCCAATGGCAGTGAAGGAAAGGAGTATAAAAAAAAGTTTCCCGAGTGGGTGTAGTCCTTGGGCTTTGTTATTTGGGCGAGTTCGAGCAGACTTGCGTGCAGTTTTCTTTTTAGTTGGCACGGGACTAGGTGAAGCAGTGGTAGGGTGTTTTAAGAACCTTTCGAATCGGCCTGTGATGCTTTAGTGATCGGCGTATGTGGAACGATCGTCGGCTCTTCTTGGCGTTCTTTTTCTTGATGCTTACGGCGTTCGTGTGCGGCTTTCGCGAAGATGTCTTGAGAGGCTACAAGTTCAGTGTTCGTACGACTTTTGGCGATACGGTGGTAGGCCCCATTTGCGCGTAAGATACGAGCGTTTTTGGTGTCTTTAAGATACGTTTCTAAGATGCCGATCAAGCGCGCTTTAAGCTCGGGGTCCTCTATGGGGAATACTGCTTCGATGCGTCGATAGAAATTGCGAGGCATCCAATCGGCGCTACCAGCGTAAACGATGGGAACCCCATGATTTTCAAAATAGAATATGCGGCTATGCTCAAGGTAGCGGCCGAGTATACTACGCACTCGGATATTTTCACTGACGCCTTTAATGTTGGGCACTAAATTGCAAATGCCACGAACGATGAGATCGATTTTGACGCCCGCTTGTGACGCCCTGTAAAGGTTATCGATAGTTACTTGATCAACGAGGCTGTTGGTTTGCGCGATAATACGGGCTGGCTTGTCAGCCTTGGCGTTGCGGGTTTCTGCTTTGATATAATTTTGCAGTCTAGAGTGCAGGGTAAATGGCGCGACTAAGAGCTTTTTGAAGCGCGGAGTGAGTGAGAAACCGGTGAGTGTATTAAAAAGCCCTGCGACCTCTTCAGTGATTTCTTCTTTGGCGGTGAAGAAACTGATGTCCGTGTAGAGGCGTGCTGTTTTTGGATTGTAATTACCTGTGCCCAGGTGGCAGTAGCGCCGTAGCTTATCGCCTTCACGTCGGACGACTAGGCAAGTCTTACAATGAGTTTTGAGGCCGACCAGTCCATATACAACGTGCACGCCAACGTCTTCAAGTCGCCGTGCCCATTGAATATTGTTGGCTTCATCGAACCGGGCTTTGATCTCCACTAGCACAGTGACTTGCTTACCTCGGCGAGAGGCCTCCATCAGGGCAGCAACAATTGGCGAGTCGCCAGAGGTGCGATAAAGTGTTTGTTTGATCGCATAAACTTTAGGGTCGCAGGCCGCTTGATGGATGAAATCAACGAATGGCTGAAAGCTGTCGTATGGCTGGTGGAGCATGATGTCTCCTTCCAGAATGCGGTCAAAAATCGAATCAGAGTGATCGAATTGGCTGGATACAAATGTAGCTGCTGGAGGGAATTTGAGATCTGGGCGATCGATCAAGTCATAAGCGCTCATCAGACGTAGAAGATTGATGGGGCCATCATTTTGATAGACGTTTTCTTGTTGCAGATTGATTGCTTGGAGAAGTTCTTCAACCAATACAGGATCGGCGCCTTTGCCTATTTCAAGGCGAACAGCTGCGCCTTTATTCATTTTCATAAGCTCTTCTTCAATTTTTGTCAGAAGGTTTTCCACTTCTTCTTCGTCGATGTAGAGATCGCTGTTTCGAGTGATACGAAAGGGTACCGCCGAGCTGACTTTATATCCAGGGAAGAGCCATTTTATATAATGTTGAATGACGTCACTTAAGAAAATGTAGACTTCAGGGTTACCACGCCGAGGCGCTTCGATTTTAACGATACGAGGCAAGACGCGGGGCACGGGGATGATCGCCATCATTCGCTCGATGATACGAGTCTCTGGGTCGTCAATGGAGGCGAGCAGGTAGAGCGCCTTATTTGTGAGTTGTGGAAAGGGGTGCGCCGGGTCGATTGCCAATGGGGTCAAAACTGGGAAGACTTTTTCTTCAAAATAGTTGGTCAGCCACTTTTTTTCGTTTCGTGTGAGCTGTACGTAATTACAGAACAACACGTTGGACTGCTCTAAGCTTGGCACGATTTGCTTGTCCCAGCATTCATACTGATCTGTAACCAACCGTTTGGCGACACTTTGAATGCGACGAAGTTGTTCTTTGGGGCCGAGCATATCTGGCCCGCGTTCAATAGTGCCTGATTTAACCTGCTGCATTAAGCCCGCAACTCGTATTTCGAAAAACTCGTCTAAATTAGAGCTCACGAATGCAAGAAACTTCATGCGCTCTAGAATCGGATAATCCTTAGATTGAGCTTGCTCCAAGACGCGTCGATTGAACGCAAGCCAGCTAAGTTCGCGATTGAAGTAAGGAAAGCGTGATTGGGCGTTACGTCCTTTGGGCACGTGAATAGTGAGTCGAAAACAATTAATTTCTTTTAAAATAGCATTTTAGCAAGCATGAGCCATCTAGCTGGGTGAAGATTTAACACAAATGTATCATAACGTGATATCTAGCATAAACTATTGCAAGAAGGTTGCATTACTTCAAAAAATGTAATGATGAGGGAGCTCATTAATATAATACTATGAAATTAACACATATCATCACTCTTCTTGTTGCGGCACTTTTCTTTGCTGGTTGTGCATCTAAAGAGACTGCATCAACTGAAGCTCCTGCTTAAACAGCACCAGCAACAGGCAATACTGTTCAAGCAAAGACAGCTTACGAAGGTTCTACTGGCTCAGGTCTCCTTATGGAGCGCTACAAAGCTGGCTCGATCGAAGGCTATCGTGACTAATCGTGACCGCGAATACTATTCATTCAAAATCCGCACTCATATGAGTGTTTCTTTTTGCACTCAGCTAAGCTCATAAAAAAAAGTCGCCCTGTCAAGCAGGGCGACTTCGTAGAATCACAAGTAACTGCTGACTGCTTTATTTCGCGCTCAGCTTTTCAAGAATTTCATAGTTTCGCTGTAGCATCGCAGATGGGTCTTCGAGAAGTCCAGCGGCTACGCGCGCGTTATCTAGAATCTGCTGACTGATTAGACTCGCGAGATCTCCATCGCTTGAGCTGAGACCGGCAAGGTTCTTTACAAGAGGGTGACGTGGGTTGATCTGCAGTTTTACTGGGGGCTCTGAATTTGGCATGCCGCTTTGCTGTTGCATCGCCTTCATCATTTTTCGCATTTGAGCGGTCATCATTTTGTCCGCATTCACAATCATTGCGGGGCTACCTACAAGACGATCACTTGTCGTTACCTCACTCACTTCTTCACCGAGCTTTTCTTTGACGAACGCGCAGAGTGCATCGCTGCTTGCAGTGTCTAGAGCCTCAGGCTTGTCCGTCTCAGTATCTGGCGAGATTGCATCGAGATCGATGTCATCGTTGTCGGCCGATACAAAGTTCTTCTCGTCAAAGGCACGTGCATGGTTTGTGACGAACTCATCTACGGGCTCATACATGTAAAGGACCTCGATGTTACGTGCCTTGAAAGCTTCCATGTAAGGACCGCTTTCGATTGATTGACGATTGGTGCCTGAGATGTAGTAGATTTCTTTTTGACCTTCAGGTGCCCGAGATAAGTAATCTGCGAGGCTGGTGGTCTTGCCGTCTTCTGTGTAGGAAGATTCGTAGCGCAATAACTTGAGCAAATGGTCGCGGTGTGTGTGGTCCGTCGTCACACCTTCTTTGAGGAAGAGTCCGAATTTTGACCAGAAATCATTATAGACTTCTGGCTCATTCTTAGCCTTTTCCTCCAGCAATTTGAGGAAGCGTTTGGTGATGACTTTGTTAAGCTTTTGGATCAGCGAGCTATCTTGCATCGACTCACGAGAGATGTTGAGTGGCAAATCTGCACTGTCGACCACGCCGCGCACGAAGCGAAGCCAGTCTGGTAGCAGATTCTTCGGTTCGCTATCGATGAGCACTTTGCGGCAATAAAGGGATACGCCAGGCTCCATACGGCCAAACCCGAAACCTTCCATATTTTCGGTAGGTGCAAACAGTAGGGTATTGATTTCTAAAGGTGCGTCTGCAGAAAAATGTAACCAGAAGCGAGGGTCGTCGAATGCATTCGCTTGGAACTTATAGAATTCTTTGTATTCCTCGTCGGTGACGTCATTTTTGTTCTTAAGCCAGATGGCTTGCACGGTGTTGAGCACTTCGCCCTCTACCTTTACTGGAAATTGCACAAAGGTAGAATACTTCTTAATAATCTCCTCAATGCGGTCTTTCTTTGCGAAGTCCTTGTATTCGTCTTTTAGCGAAATTACGATACGAGTTCCGCGGCGCTCGCCCTCGACGGTTTCGATTTCGTATGCCCCAGATCCGTCGCTTGACCAGCAGTAGCTTTCACCTTCGGTTTGCCAGGTGCGGGTGTAAACCTTCACTGAATCAGCGACCATGAAGGCGGAGTAAAATCCGACACCGAATTGGCCGATGAGGTTATCGTTTCGCTCACCACTTTCTTTGAGTGCTTTAAGGAATGCTTTGGAGCCAGAGTGAGCGATCGTGCCGAGGTTCTCGATCAACTCATCGTGAGTCATTCCAATACCGAAATCTTGGATTGTTATCGTGCCTGCTTCTTCGTCTGTGGTGACTTGAATCTCAAGCTCAAGGCCATCGTCAAAGACGCTCGATTCTGTTAGTTGGTTGTGGCGGAGTTTCTCCGTCGCATCCGATGCATTCGAGATTAACTCGCGGACAAAGATCTCTTTGTCGGTGTAAAGCGAATGGACAACGATATCGAGGACTTGCTTGACCTCGGCTTGGAATTCGTGGCGTTCAGGTGCTTGTGTGCTCATAGTTTTTTTGAATGAATAATTAGTAATTACTGAAAAAGTGAAGCGGAGAAGGCTAGACGGGCTTTCGAAAAAATCAAGTGTTGTGCGCAACTGATTTGTTATCTACGGTCTAGTCATGAAAAAAAATGACTTTTACTGTGTCTTTTAGTTCCTATGTTAACCGCGTTTGCACTGATTTCATCGGGGTGCATTGCGGTCGTAGCTGGTAGTGCGGTCGGGGGCACGGCTTTTGTGCTTGGTGACCTCGAAGTGGATGTCGATGGCTCCCCGAAAGAAGTGCGGTCAGCAATTGTCGCCGCGGGCAAAGACCTTAAATTGAGATCGATTTCTGGCACTGGAGACGAACTGAACGGGCTCTACATTTTCAGGACAGCGCAAGACGATAAAGTGACCATCAAGTATGAGGTCATCTCAGATTCGCTTGTGAAGTTGAATATTCGAGTCGGCAATTTTGGCGATGAATCCTTGTCTCACCGTATTAATCAAGCGATCCAAAAGCATCTCTAGTCTATTTGAGTAGCACACCTGAAGTCCGTTTGGCGAACGTCGGTAGTTTTACTATTCTGAGCAGGTAATCAGCGCTCTGCAATGGAAACTTGTTTTGTAGGTTTACTTTTTCAGTTTAAATGGACGTGATGAAGTCTTTGTTGGAGTGGGGAAGTCGTGTGGCAATTCAGTGCGAGAGACTTTACCAGTGGCAGCCCATTCGGTGCCTCGTAAAAAGGTTTCAATAAAGCCAACGCACTCAAAAGCGCGTGTGTCATGACCTAGGGTGGAATGGAAAGTGCGCCCTTCGTAATAGTTAATGGTCATTAGCATTGGCTCGTTACGACCGGCTGCCTGTAATTCTGGGGTGTCAGCGGCGGTTGCCAAAATGGTCAGGTTTTCGGCGGGGCCGCGCAAGTGCGAGTAACATTCGTCATGTGCGTGCATCCAGGTGGCGGGTAGCCCTTTAACGATCGGGTGTTCAAAGTTGCGTTGTGTAATTAGAAACGGTTCGCGTGGGCCGTGTGCACCACATTTCCCGGGACTGTTGTCGCGCACAATCTCGCCGAGTTTGTTGTAATAGACGTAGGGGCCGCTTTTTGAGTTACGACCACCCCAGCCACCAAGACCGATCATTTTGTTATATTCTTCCCAGTCACCAAAACAATTGTCTGCAGCGTGGATCGAGACAAAGCCGCCGCCATTTTTCATATACGTTTCTAGCGCTTTCTGTGTTTCAACCGGCCATGGTGCCGCGTTGAAACCGAAATTATTGATCACGACATCGTATTTTGAAAAATCTGGTTTGAAATTTGGATCAGTTTTTGGCTTAGGTAAATCCTTAGAGTCTCCCGCGTTGGCGAGTGGTAGGTATTCGGCTTCGGCTTGTCCCTTCCAAGTGAAATCACTGCGTTCGATATCGACGGTAAACATACCCGTCTCTTCGAGATATTGGCGCATCATGATGGTCGATTTGGGCCAAATCGCGTGATTGTTTTGACCATCAATAATCAGCGCCTTGATGGGTGCTGCTTGGCAAAAAGCGGTGGAGAGGGACATTGAAATTAGGGCGGATAGGATTCCAGTGATGTTCATTCTTAGAAATGTGGTGGGGCTGCAGAAAAAATGCGTGTGGGCGTATCGTGAGTTAAGGGGCACTCGCTATGCTTGAATCTAGAGTGATGTATGACTGATTCTCATCGTATCACAACGTCGAATTCGAGTTGATTCAGGAAAACAAATACAATGTGGGCGGCAAAGATCGGGCTAATGACTTCGTGCTGGCGCACTTCGACGTAGAAGTGCCGCAGCCGTTTGAGGAGCCCTATGCGGCCGCCGATTCGGTCGTCGAGAGTGGTAGTCGTATCGGTGATTTTCTCGACCAGTGTTTGTTTTTGATCGCTAGGAGGCTTCGTGGAATCTTGACTGCATATTTTAGTAACGAAGGCACTCTCTAGGAAAGGTTTTATATGAAGACATTCGCTATTTTATCCATGCTATGAGTTTCTTGTTTTGCTTTTGGGCAAAGCAAGCAAACCGTTAAATATTCAATCAATAATTCTTGGGTTTTCTTCAAGGATACGGCCGAGAAGCCAGTTTCCTTAGCTGAACTGGGGAGTCGAGAAGTTGAAATTGTTAACTTGCCACATGCTTACAATGCTCAGGACGCTATTCATAATGCGAGCGGCAAGATGAAGGGCTTCTACCAAGGGTCCGTCTGGTACATTCGCAAGGTGACTGTGCCAGCGCATTATAAAGATAAAGAGCTATTTGTCTATTTTGAAGGCGCCAATCAGGAAACAGACGTCTTTGTGAACAGTCAGTTTGCTGGTAATCATATCGGAGGCTATACTCGTTTCGTTTTTCCGATTTCTATGTTCGTTGTATTCAACGCTGATCAGAAGTCCGCCGAATTTGAATTGGCGGTTCGGGTAGACACGACTCATAATTTGGATATTCCAACCCTTCAAGCTGACTTTACTTTCTATGGTGGAATCTATCGCGATGTCTCTTTGGTCGCCACAGAGAAAGTACATTTCGATTTAGAAGATCATGCCTCAACCGGGGTGTATATTCGCACGCCTAAAGTCAGTGTTGAGCAGGCTGAACTGGATGTAGATGTGCGGATCAAGAATAGCGGTACGGAGGCTAAAGCCGTCAAATTGGAAACTATCATTTATGGACCCGACCAGCAACCAGTGGCTTCGTATACTTCGGATCTGTTGATTCCTGCGGGCGAGGTGTTCACGGCGAAACCGGCTATACAGCCTATCCAGAAGCCCGAACTCTGGAGCACGGAGACTCCGAACCTTTATCGACTGGTTTGCCAGATCGCTGATACGGATTCTGGTGTGGTGCTCGATGAAGTGATGAGTACCTTCGGCTGTCGTTGGTTTTCGTTTGATGCCAAGGAAGGCTTTTTCTTAAACGGAAAGCACATGAAGCTGATTGGCACCAATCGGCATCAAGATTATGTTGGGATTGGAAATGCATTGCCCGATTATATTCATCGGGAAGATATTCAACGCATGAAGGAGATGGGCAGTAACTTCCTCCGTATCGCCCACTATCCTCAAGACCCAGCTGTTCTGGAGCTGTGTGATCGTATGGGAATACTGACGACAATTGAAACGCCGATCATTGATACCATCACTGAAACGGAAGCCTTCAAGCAGAACTGCCTCAATATCCATGAGGAAATGATGCATCAGAACTATAATCACCCCAGTTTGATCATCTGGGCCTACATGAATGAAGTGTTACTGCATCCGAAATACAAAAAAGAACCCGCCAAACAGAAAGTTTATTTCGAAAAGGTGTATGCGATTGCCTCGGCACTTGAGGAGATGACTCGAAAAGAAGATCCATACCGTTATACGATGATTCCGAACCACGCCAATTTGAATATCTACAAGGATAACGGACTGACCGATTTGCCGATGATTGTTGGCTGGAATATTTATTATGGTTGGTATAAAGGAACTTACCTTGATGTTACGGAGCAAATGACCCGATTCCATGAAGCGGTTCCGGATAAGCCGATGATTATTGCAGAATACGGCGCTGGGGTGGATCCGCGTCTGCATGCCTTGGATCCGGTTCGGTATGATTTTACGCAGGAGTATGGGACCCGTTTTCATGAGGCATACTTAGCGGCTCTGAACGATATGCCATTCATTGCTGGCATCAATGTTTGGAACTTTGCTGACTTTGGCTCAGTAGGTCGGGTCGATACTGTTCCGAATATCAATAATAAAGGGTTGATCGGAATCGATCGTAAGCCGAAGGACGTGTATCTTTTCTATCAAGCTGCATTGCTGAAAGAACCATACATCGGCGTGGCGGCTCAATCTTGGGTTCGTCGTGCTTGCGTAGAGGATGAAGCAGGAGAAGGCATTTGCACGATGCCTGTTGAAATCTTTTCCAACCAGAAAGAGGTGGAGTTGTTTCACAACGGTGTCAGCTTAGGCAGTCAAACTGTAGGCAATCATAATAAGGCGATCTTTGATGTGCCTTTTATCAATGGTCAAAATGGCCTGCGCGCGGTCAGTGTGGCTGATACAACAGTCGAAGCGTATGCATCTGTTAAAATGGATGTCCTGCCGATTGAGTTAGATGTCTTTCCATCTTCTGGCCTGACAATTAACTGCGGCGACTATCGCTTCTTTTACGATGAGAAATATGGTCAGGCATGGTTGCCTGAAAAACCCTATATCAAGGGTAGTTGGGGCTATATCGGTGGATCGGTGTATACTATGAAGCGGACCCGTCGCCAACAGCATGGCACGAGTCAGCCAATCATAGGCACACACTGTGATCCTGTTTTTCAAACGCAACGGATCGACATTGAGCAATATCGTTTTGATGTGCCTCCTGGTTTGTATGAGCTTACCCTGCATTTTGCGGAATTGACGGGCGCCAAATCCGCCGCGCTACCGTATGAACTCGGTTCAGCCGATACCGAAAAACCATCGCGAGCGAAGAACCGTAATTTCAGTGTTTCCGTCCAGGGACAGCCTGCCATTGAAAACATTAGTCTAGCCAAGGAGTATGGATCTTTTCGGGCAGTCAGTATAAAAACCACTTCTTTGGTCGAGGCCGGTGATGCGTTGGTCGTGGACTTCATGCCAACCAAAGAGGACGCGATTCTTTGCGGAATTGAGCTGAATAAAAAGTTTTAGACACACCTCGGTCTTCATGGGGAATTGGTCTCGAAACTGTCCCAAAGCGTAAGCTTTGGGTTAGTCGCAAACTTCACCTGCGCTACGCTGGTTCGACCCATTTGCCGTGCTCTTTAATCAGGTCGATCAAGCGGTCCAATGCTTCCGCTGCGGGGACGTTATATTTGACGCATTCTTTGCCGACGTAGAGATTGATCTTGGCGGGGGCACCGCCGACGTAGCCGAAATCGGCGTCGGCCATTTCGCCAGGGCCGTTGACGATGCAACCCATGATCGCAATGGTGACTCCTTTGAGGTGATCGGTGCGACTGCGGATTTTTCGGGTGACGCTTTGTAAATCAAAGAGTGTGCGACCACAACTAGGGCAGGCGACGAATTCTGTTTTAGAAATTCGGGAACGGGCTCCTTGCAAAATGTTGTAGGCGAGCGTGGTCGCCTTGGCGAGTTGCGGTTCGGTTTCGATACTGATGGCATCACCGATACCATCGCATAGCAGGGCGCCGCTAAGAATGCTACTTTCTAGCAGGCGATCAGAAAAATAGCTTTTTGGATCGAGTGTGTTTTCGGCTGTGTTGCGGATCCAAATCGGGGCGTCGGGCACGAAGTCGTTTGCGGCTTCGGCGAGGGCGCGATAGCTGCCGACGGGGTGGCGCGCATCGGCAGGTGAGCTTCGGGTGAGGATCAGATTTTCGCTACCCATCGGTTGGAGCTGTACGCCTATTTCGTCACGCAGGGCATCGGCATTGCAATCGATGGCGCAGTTGAAGCCCTTGTCGCGGCAAAATTGTAAGAAGCTGGCAGCATAAAATGCGTCTTCCTGTGCGATGTGCTGCAGTAGGGTGATGCCCGCGAGTCCGTCTTCGGGCCATTCGTAAGTTTCGAGGTCACTGAGGTCGACGTCTGTGCCGAGTTCAAGGACGAAGGCTTTGACAACCGTGTGAAGGGCTTCGTGGAGTGATGCGAAATGAGCGAGGTCTTCGGGGTGTTGAATCGCGACTTGTAGACCTTCGATTTTGCTGTCTTTGAGATCCATTTGCGCCGCGCAGACCTCTTGTATGATTGGAGCGATCGCGTCAATCGAATGGTGTGTTTTGACGATTACAGCTGGCACGGTTTCGCCGCCGATGTTGCAGCCATTGCCGAGTTCGATGACACGTGTGCTACGCTTTTGAAAGGTGAAGGGATCGATGCTATCTTTGGTGGTCTCGGAGAGCTCAATATCTTCGTGCTGCTTCCAGAGCGCCATCGCTTTGTCCGCTAGGTCGCGGGCAACAGGAATTTCGTAAATGGGATCTTCGGTGAGTGAGACACGAATGGTGTCGCCGAGCCCGTCGTTGAGCAGGGTGCCGATGCCGATGGCGCTTTTCACACGTGCGTCTTCGCCATCACCCGCCTCGGTCACGCCAAGGTGGAGTGTGTAGTTCATTGCTTCTTGATCCATGCGAGCCACTGCGAGTCGATAGGCCTCGATCATGACCTTCGGGTTGCTGGCTTTCATGGAGAGGCAAATGTCTTGGTAGTTATGGCTCTCTGCGATGCGTATGAATTCGAGTGCGCTCTCGACCATGCCGAGGGGCGAGTCGCCGAAGCGATTCATTATGCGGTCGGAGAGCGAACCGTGGTTGGTGCCGATGCGCATAGCGCGGCCCAGTTCTTTACAGCGTAGCACGATCGGGCTGAAGGCTTCGTGAAGTCGTTCCAGCTCTTCGTTGTAGGCGGCATCAGTATATTCGAGCACCGCAAACTTCTTCTTGTCTGCGTAGTTGCCTGGATTGATGCGGATCTTTTCGACGTGTTTTACCGCTTCCATCGCAGCGGATGGCAGAAAGTGAATGTCAGCGACCAGCGGCACGTCGCATTTCGCGGCACGAACTTTTTTTGAGATTTCTCCAAGTGCTTCAGCTGCTTTTTTATTGGGTGCCGTGATGCGCACAATCTCACAACCAGCCTCAGCGAGTGCGAGGGTCTGCTTTACGGTGGCCTCCACATCTTGCGTGTTCGTTGTAGTCATCGACTGAATACGAATCGGGTTTGTGCCACCGACGCCGACTCCGCCGACCAATACTTCGCGGGATATACGGCGTTTGGCTTGAAAGCGAGAAGCGCAATAATCGAGTGGTGATGACATGGTTAAGGGAACGTCGAACGTTTAATTTTGAATAATTTAGAAATTACTAGGGTTGAGCGGATTCGACCTCCGAAGTCTCGCTTTCAACATTCGATGTTGGACGTTCGATGTTCGACGTTCCCTCCGTTCCTGCTGTGGTATTGGGCTTGTCTTCGATCACTCCGGCATCAAGTCCGACGCGAAGGATGTCTCGATAGCTGACATAGAGCATGAAGGAGAGCAGTATGACAATGCACAGTGTGTAGGAGCCTTCCATGATGCGGCGAGGAACTGGGCGACCTGTGAGTTTTGAGATCGTTGCAAAAGTCATGTGGCCACCATCGAGGACAGGAATTGGTAGCACGTTGAAGATCGCGAGATTGACGTTGATCAGGGCCAGGAACCAGATGAGATCGATCCAACCATAGCGCGCCATGCTAGTGAGTCCGTGCACGATACCTATGGGGCCGCTCATATTGCCGATTTTGACATCAGACTTTGGACTGATGAGTGCGAAGAGCGTTTGCTTCATTGTCCGTGCCATCGCGACGATTTGATCGATGGGGTTGAGGTGCACACGCTCGGTGGCATACTGATAATAGTAGGAAAATCCAAAACGCGGGGTGCTTTCACCAGTGGCAACTTTGGGTTCGATGGGGAGCACGATTTCTTGACCTTCACGAATGACGGTTAATTCGATAACGCCACCTGTGTGCTTATCTAGATAGAGGCTGAGAAAGGCAGAAGAAGTAATTGGCTGTCCGTCGAGTGCAAAGAGTTGGTCTTCAGGTTGCAGGCCTGCTTCGAAGGCGGGCATGTTTTTTTGAACTTGAGAGACGACTAGGTCGGTTCCGGGGTCGACGGCGATACTGCGTATACTGTCGATGCCGACATCAATGAGCACAGGGTGAATGGTGAGGTTTTTGATTTCACCATCACGAAGCACTTCAAGTTCTGCGAGCGGGCGTCCAGTATCGTCGCGTTGAGTGCCCGTCATGATCACATTGTTGAGTTCCACCCAGTTGCGAATTCTAGCGCCGTCGATTGTGATGATTTGGTCACCAACTTGTAGACCCGCTTCGTAAGCTGGCCCTGGGACGACCACGCCTTCGTGATTGAGGATTTCCTCGGGCACGGAGTTGACTTCTGTAGATACCACAACATCGCGACCGACGCCCCATAGCACTAAGGATAGGCAAAATGCGAAAATCACATTAAACACTGCTCCCATGACAGCCACGATCATCTTGTCCGCATAGGAGATCGGGGGGAGTGCTTCTGCTTCATCTTCGCCTTCGCCACCTTCGAGACGGCCCATATCTGCCAACTGCGGCAGCGAGACATAGCCGCCGAGGGGAAAGAGTGAGATTCGGAAATCGGTATCCATCCATTTCCAGCCGAAGAGGCGAGGACCGAAGCCGATGGAAAAGCGGTCAGCTTTGAGCCCGCGTTTTTTAGCCGCGAGGAAGTGTCCGAGCTCGTGGACGAAGATGGAGAAGCCTAGAGCAGCTAGTGCAATGGCGATGTAGAAGATGTTTAGAAGCATGGGAAAAGGAGGGAACTTTGAACGTCGAACATCGAACGTCGAATATTGAATGATCGACTAATCTGACGGGGAATTAGCTAAAGCTGTGAAGTGTTGAAATTTGGAAATTGGAAAAAACTGGAATTTTATTTTGGAGGGCTGTGCTTCGTCACAGCGGTTTGCCGTGGTCGAAGCGCTTGGAACGGTGGCGGTGCGGAGGTCAGACCTCCTCTAATTAGGCTGGATTGTATTCGCGGGCGACTTTCCGTGCCTTGGAATCGATTTCTAGGAGTTGTTCGATATCCGAGGCAGGTGCGGTGTCTACGCGAGCTAAAGTATGTTCGATAACTTTCGGAATCTCAAGATAGCCGAGATCTTTTGCGAGGAAGCGTTCGACGGCGATTTCGTTGGCGGCATTATAAATCGCTGGCGCGCTGCCGCCTGTGCGCATGGCTTCGTAGGCGAGTCGCAGGCAAGGGTAGTGATCGAGCTCAGGTGCTTTAAAATCGAGCTGCATGGTTTCGCTGAAATCCAGTGTTTTTTCCACTCCTTTCGCGCGGTCGGGATGGAGGAGACAGTGTTGGATGGCGAAGGTCATGGAAGGTGGGCACAGTTGAGCGAGTATGGAGCCGTCGATAAATTGTGCAAAGGAGTGGACGATGCTTTGCGGGTGAATGACGACTTTAAGGCGATCGGGTTCTAAGCCAAATAGCCAATACGCTTCGATGAGTTCGAGGCCTTTATTGGCCATAGTTGCAGAATCGACCGTGATCTTTGGGCCCATCGACCAGTTTGGGTGCTGGGTGGCTTCTTCCGGGGTGACGTCGGCAAGGCTTTCCATTACGCGATCGCGAAATTGCCCACCAGATGCAGTGAGAATGAGCTTGTCTAAATGGGCTGTAGGATGGCCTTCAATGCATTGAAAAATCGCATTATGCTCGCTGTCGGTTGGTAGTAGGCGCACGCCTTTACGTCTGGCGGCTTCGATGACAAAGGCACCGCCGAGGACGAGGAGTTCTTTGTTGGCGAGGGCGATGTCCTTGCCTGCTTCGATTGCCGCAAGGGCTGGTTTGAGTCCGCAGGCACCCACGACAGCTATCAGCACGATGTCGGCTTCGGCTAGGGTGCATAGGCCTAGGAGCGAGGGCTCACCGCAGCTGACCTGTGTGTCTGCAGGGAAGTTTTTTGCCTGTTTCGATTCGAGAAAGGCTTCTTGATCTGAGAGCACTGCATGCGGCACTTTGAACTCATGGCAAATCTTTGCGAGCGCATCGTGTTGAGTATTTGCGGCGACGCCGACGAGCTCTATTCGGTCAGCATGTTTGCGTAAGACACGGAGTGTGCTGCTGCCGATCGATCCAGTAGCACCGAGGAGAATAAGCTTCTTTTTCGGTGATGCTGCCATTTAAAAAAGGGTGTATTTGAAGAGCAAATACCCGAGTGGTGCCGTCAGAATGAGGCTATCGGTCAAATCGAAAATGCCGCCTATGCCTGGAATCAGAGCGCCGGAGTCTTTGACTTGAGCTTGGCGTTTGAATGCCGATTCGACGAGGTCGGAGGCAATTGAGGCGATCGCGATTGGGACCGCAATGAGCGCTGAAAGCCACCAATGAAATCCAGTTGGCGCGTAGTTGTGAAAGACTCCGAGTAAGATCAGGCCAATTAAAACCGAGAATAAGATACCCCCAGCAGCACCTTCGTAGGTCTTTTTAGGGCTGATAACTGAGAGTGGGGTTTTGCCGATTTTCATGCCGACGAGTAGTCCACCAACATCGGTGCACTTGGCGACAGCGACGATCCATACAGTAAGGAACAGACCGGTGCCTATACCACTTTCATTGAATCCAGTATTTAGCTCCGACATCTTGACGATCTTGATCAGGAAATGCATCAAGAAGGGCACATATAATAAGCCAAATAGCGTCGGCATGAAGCTGCTCAAGCGTCCCGCCTGTAGGTCTTTGCGGATAATTGTTAGTGTAAGTAAGATAAAGCAGAGCAGGAAGAGATCGTATCCCGCATCTAAGCCGCCGAGGTAGTAGGAGCCGAAGGTAATGACGACTCCACAGGCGAGCCCGAGTTCCTTCATTGGCTTGAGGCCCATTTTCTCAAACAGTTGATACAGTTCGAGCTGAGTTAAAAAGGCCAAAACGGTGACCAATAGCACTCCTGCGTGCACACCGAAGAGTGCGAGTGAGATGCCGAGGACTGACCAGAGGACAGCGAAGCTGATAATGCGTTGCTTCATAAAAAATTCTTTATTGTTCGAGGATTGTAGTAGGGCTGGTTAGGTTTCTTGTAATTGTTGACTGGTTTTTCCATAGCGACGTTCGCGGTTGGCAAAGTCGTCTAGAGCAGCAGCAAAGTCACTTTCTTTAAAGTCGGGCCAGCGTGTTTTGGTGATGTGAATCTCGGCGTAAGCGCATTGCAGCATGAGGAAGTTACTCAAGCGTAATTCTCCAGAGGTGCGAATCACCAAGTCGGGATCAGGCATATCCCCTGTGTAAAGAAAGGGGCGCAGGTCGTCGTAGCGAAAATTGCTGATATCGATGTCGCCATCCGCAGAAGCTTTGACCACGCCCTTGATCGCATCGACGACTTCGGTGCGTGAGCCGTAGTTCAGCGCGAGGCCGAGTGTGTAATCTGTAAATTCGGCTGTGGCTGCCTCGGCTTTTCGCAGTGCTTCTTGAGTGGATTTTGGGAGCTCCTTGAAACGGCCGATGACGCGTAGGCGTATTTTTCGTTTAATGAGTTCAGGTAGTTGATCTTTGAGGAATCGATCGAGGAGATCCATCAAGGCGTCGATCTCGTCTTTTGGGCGATTCCAGTTTTCTACGCTGAAGGCATATAAAGTGATGTTTTTAACGCCGTTTTTTTGAGCCGCTGCGAGCGTGCGTTTGACGGCTTCTGCACCGCGTCGGTGGCCTTCGATACGAGGTAAGCTACGCTCGTTTGCCCAGCGACCATTGCCATCCATGATGATGGCGACGTGCTGCGGTGTTTGACTAGATGTTGATTTCTCGGTTTTCACGTTGTTTGCAAGGAATGAGATCAAAATGATCTCTGTCGCGGGGTGCAAGGGTAGAGAGGGGGAGATTTAAGATCCGAGATACGTGATTGGAGGTGAAGAAATACATTTTACTAAAAGTGATTCGTTCGCCAGTTTTGCAGATTATGCCAACTTACGTATACGAAACCATACCCGAGCAAAAGGGGCAAAAATCGGTTCAGTTTGAACTGCAGCAGTCAATGAAGGATGCGCCGCTGACTAAGCATCCAGAAACAGGCGTGCCGGTGCGCCGTGTGATTTCAGGCGGCTATGGATTTGTGGGAACTGCAAAAGGAACGCCGAGCCATGGTGGCAGCTGCGGTTCCGGCTGTGGCTGCGGTTGAGTGTCGTTTTATTCTGGAGGGCAACGCTCTGTCGTTGCCGCGGTTTGATAGTGGTTAAGTAGTCCTAGAGCCTCTGGCGAACGGCAACGACAGAGCGTTGCCCTCCAGTTGATTTCTGAGTTGCTTTAAAGTTTAAGCGGTTGCGGTGTCCAGATGGCTCCGGACACTCAAAAAAAACAGGCTCCCTTGTGAGGAGCCTGTTTGAGGATGAATTCGCGATGTGCTGTGACTACCAAGTGTAGTTCAGTGTTACACCAAATTGCTGTGGGTCGGCTGGGTTTTCGTAGCGCTGCTCACCATAGCCGTTGTCAAAATTGAAGACGCGTTTCTCGTATTCTTCATCGAGCAAATTTCGGCCCCAAAGAGTGAGTGTCCATGACTCGTAGCGGTAGCCGATCGCACCATTGAAAACCGCAAACGAGCTGCGTTTCTCAGTGTTGTCGATGCTGTTGGATTCGTAGTATGAAGCGCTACCTGCGAGTTCCAAGTTTGCAAAGAAACCATTGTCCGCAACGTAATCTGCTCGAATGTTGTAGGTATAGTGCGGGGCGTTGGCTAAGTCTTTGTTGGTGGCGTCGGCTTCTGCCTCCAGCAGGCCGAGCCCTGCGCTTATAGTCCAGTTCGGGTTCACGAACCATGTCGCTTCCGCTTCGAGGCCATAGTGCTCTGCTGCGCCTTGATTCGATGTGAAGTAGCGGAAAAATCCACCGGCTCCATCCGAATCACGTAGCTGTGCATCGTCGCGATCCAGGTAGAAGACAGTGATTTGTGAGGTCAAAGCACCGTCAAACCACTCGCTGCGAAGGCCGATTTCGTAGTTCCAGAGAGTTTCGTCGTCATAGGTCAGAGGTTGACCAGCTTCGCGAAAGGATGCGCTATTTGCGCCACCCGCTTTGTAGCCGCGTGTGACGCTGGCAAACGCAGTGTGTGAAGAATCGAGGTCGTATTCGAAAGTGAGTTTACCACCAAAGAGGTCATTGCTTGCACCGCTTTCACCTTCAAGAAGTTCACCAAAATAGTCTTCGATTACCTCAGATTTGAAATCAACAGAGTGGTATTCGTAGCGCAGCCCCAAAGTCATACGGAAGCGTTCACTGAAGTCGTGGCCGATTTGGCCAAACAGTGCGTAACTGTCGGTTTCATACTCAGATTCAACTATGCCTGAAGCATATTCGTCCGTGTAATTCATGTCAGTGTCTTCACTGAAGAGTTGCATGTAGGCGCCAATGGTCCAGCGGTCGATCCAGCCGAATGCGTCGTCTTGCTCGATGGAATCAAATCGAAACTCTTGGGTGAATACTTCGCGGTTACGGAAGGCTTCGAGTGCTCCGCTATATACGGTAAAGAGCGGAACTTTGTCAGTATTCGTCCAATCGGAATCGTAGCTATTCAGAGAATCCGTATCACTGTAGCTTGTGATGCTGGTCACTTCGACGTCATTAAGGCCAGTCCATGTGCCGCGTAGGCTACCTGCTAAGGATTCTTGTTCATCACGGCCTTTGAAGTCAGATTTTGTATCAAAGCGCGTGTTGTCGAGCGACCATTCGTCGTAGCTGTTGTCAGCATCAGCGTAGAATACGGTGGCATCCCATTGCCAGTCGTCGTTGGCGATCCAGCGGAGTTTTAAGCGGGTGTTGAATTCGTCGCGCTCGTTGGTGTCGTCTGAACCGTGGAAGCTGTTGTCGCGGAACCCGTCTTGCTGGAGCTGATATGCAGAGAAGCGGAAGGTGAGCTTTTCCGGGGCGCTTTCGATCAGTGGACCGCCGACTGCGATGCCGCCGCCAAAGAGGCTGTCGTTACCAACAGTGCCTTCGACTTGGCCTGTCCAGTAGGGCGTGGGATCGTTGCTGACGATTTTGATGACACCACCTGCGGCATTCACGCCAAAGGCGCCGGCTTGTGGGCCGCGAAGGACTTCGACTTGTTGCACGTCGAAGAGATTGCCGATGGTGCCGATACCTGTGAAGTCAAGGTCGTCGACGAGGAAGCGCACAGATGAATCGGGCGTTTCGCCTTCGAATTGAGAGTTCTCACCAATGCCACGGATTTGTATATAGCGCGGGCGCGAGCTACCACCCGTCCAAGTTAGATTCGGGATCACGTTAATGATGTCGCCGAAGTGCTGTGAGCCACTCTTTTGAAGCGTCTCTTCACTTAGAACGCTGACGCTGGCAGTGGTTTGTTGTAGTTCCGAGTCCCACAGGCCGCCCGTGACGATCGTTGTGGTTTCGAGTTTTTGGAGCTCTGTTGGCCCCACTGTGGTTTCTTGTGCATACAGACTATTCGCGAGTGCGAGAGCTGCGATGGTGTATCTTGTGTATTTCATTTGGATCTCAATCGTGATTGCTTGAGATCCGGCTTCTGGCGGTGAGAAGGTGGAAGGCTTACAGGGCACTTCGTTCCTTTTCCTACGCCGGTGTCAACCGGATCAGGTTCGAAGGGATCGTTTCAGTGCAGTGTGCGTCGAAACATCTCAGACCAAGCTTGGTCACCCCTAAGGAAGGCCGCTAGAAAAGGAGTATATCTATATGCGTGTCAAGTTTGCATCTATTGGCGCGACGAAATCTGACCTATCAAATGCTTGTATCTATTGTGCCATGCAGTGCTGTTTAACTTTTTCTACTCTGTGCTGAAGCGGAATAAGGTCGTTGACTTGAAGGTATCACCGGCCTGGAGCACGGCTCCGCCCATGTCTGGGTGGTTAATTGAGTTGGCGTAGTCTTGAGTCTCCATGCAGAATCCACTGATTGGGGCATACACTGTGCCGCCTTTGCCGATCTCGGGTGCGTCTTCAGATAGGCTGAGTCCTGCGTAGAATTGGACGCCTGGCTCGGTCGTGAGAATCTCGAGCTTGCGCCCTGATTGTGGGTCAATGACGGTGGCAGCAGGTTTGGGTAACTTGGTGCGTCCTTCAGCAAGGAAGTAATGGATATCGGCATTGCCGGCGTCGAGCGCATCTAATTGATCCAGTATCACGGGCTCACGGAAATCGTTGTAGCCGCGAACGACTGAGTCACGACGTCCGAGGAGCGTGGCATTTTGGTCGGTAGTGGCTACCGAGTCGCTGAAGATTTGCACACTGTGCTTGAGCACCTTGCCACTGTAATGACCACCTAGGTTTATGTAGGCGTGATTCGTTAGGTTGAGTGGTGTGGTTTTATCGCTACGTGCAAGATAAGTGACCTCGAGTGTATTGTTCTCAAGGAGGGCATAGGTGACAGTCAGGTCGAGATTGCCTGGGAAACCGTTACTTCCGTCTGGGTCTGTGGTCGTGAGGCGCAACTTTTCGATACCATGATCATCGATGATCGCAGCTTGCCAGAGGATCTTATCGAAGCCTTGAAGCCCGCCGTGAAGACAGTTCCCGTTGTTGTTGGCGACGAGACGGTAGTTCTGGCCGTCTATTGAGAATCGTGCATCGGCGATACGTCCAGCCACGCGACCTGTGATACAGGCAAGGTAAGGGTGTCCTGCGAGATACTCGTCGAGTGTATCTTTACCGAGTATGACATCGGCAAGGTTCCCTTCGCGGTCAGGAGCCTCTAGCGATAAGATGATGCCACCGTAGTTGGTAATGGTGGCATTTAGGCCCTTGCTATTGCTGAGTATGAAGCGCTGAACTGCTTCACCTGAAGGAAGGTGGCCGAAAATTTCGGATTCGATGCTCATGTTAATGAACTAAAAAATCGTAAACTAGCGGAAGAGCAATACGGGAATTTTGACCTCACGAATCATCGCACTCGTGGTGCTACCGACGATTAAATGACGAATGTGGGAGTGCCCGTAGGCGCCCATGACTAATAGGTCGATATGATCGTCTGCAACGACTTCAGCGATGACTTTCTCGGGCTCACCATCACGGTGTTCGATAGTGACCTCGAAACCGGATGCTTTGAGTGTGTTTTCGGCATCGGCTAGTGCGGCTTCGATCTTAGAATTTGCAGCGCCAACATAAAGCAGGTAGCAGTGCATGCCTTTGAGAAGTGGGCTGTTTGCCACGTATTCGACTGCTTTTTTGGCGCTGTGGCCGCCGTCGAATGCCAATACAAAGTTGTTGAGTGGTGCAAAAGCACGAGAGGCGACCAGCACGGGATGTTGGCAGCTGCGAATCACACGTTCGAGGTTGCTGCCGAGGTGCCCTTTTTCAAAATCTGCATTGTTGCCGCGTTTACCGATGACAACGAGATCCGCATCACGCTCATAATTTTCGATTTCATCACTGAGCTTACCGTGCTTTTGGTCGGCCTGAATATGATCGATGCCTTCGGCTTTGAGCGCGCTTTCAGCGTCTTCGAGTATCGCTTGGCCGCGTTTCTGGGCGATTTTTGCCCGTGTGGCTTCGAGTTCGACGAGTTCGTTGAGCAAAGCGGTGCGTGCGCCGACCCCCATGCTGCCACTATAGTTGGCTTTGACTGGGTCTTCGTGATGTGGATTAAGCATATGTAACACATGGACGGAGGCGTCCAATTGCTTGGCAGCCCATGCGGCGTGTTGATAGATGCTGGTCGAATATTGAGAACCGTCGGTGCAAGCTAGGATGTTCATAGGATAATAAAGGGTGTGGGTTGCGGGATTTCAGCTTTTCAAATTTTCAGTCTTTCAGCGTTTATACTTAGTGTCCGCCGAGTGCATCGTCCGCGCCTGGCTTGTCGTATTTAGCGACTTCAAGGACGAGGGTCTTGCTGGCTTCATTCATTCCGGAGATCTCTACTTCAGTGCCTTCGCGGCGGAATTTCAAGACTACACGGTCGAGCGCATTAATCGAGGAAAGGTCCCAGAAGTGAGCTGCAGAGACATCGATAGTGACTTTTTCGAGGACTTCGCGAAAGTCGAAGGCATCGGCAAAGCTAGTTGCTGAGACAAAGAATAGTTGGCCGCGCACAGTGTAGGTGCGGGCTTTCTTGGAGACTTCGATGTCGGAAGTAATATCCAGCTGACCGGATACTTTGTAGGCGAAAAAGACTGCGCTGAGTAGCACACCTGCACCGACACCGTATGCGAGATTGTGTGTGAACACGGTGGTCAAGACCGTTACGAGCATAACGATGCTGGATGTGCGGTGGTGGATGCGCAGGTTTTTGATGGATGACCAACTGAATGTGCCGATCGAAACCATGATCATGACTGCGACAAGCGCAGCCATTGGAATTTGACTGACTAAACCACCCATCAAGACGATTAGGATGAGCAGGATAATCCCTGCAGCAAAGGTTGAGAGACGTCCGCGGCCCCCTGATTGCACATTGATCACGGATTGTCCGATCATTGCACAACCAGCCATGCCGCCGAAGAATCCAGAAACGATATTGGCGATCCCTTGTCCTGTGCATTCACGGTTTTTGTTACTCGATGTATCGGTAAAGTCATCAACGATGGTCGAGGTCATGAGTGATTCGAGTAGGCCGACGATCGCGAGCGAGATCGCATAAGGGAAGATGATGCCTAGTGTGGTTAAATTAAGTGGCACATCTGGAAGTAAAAAGACGGGCAGCGTAGAGGGAAGTTCGCCCATGTCGCCGACAGTATTGAGTGTTTGATCCAGTCCCATGGACATGGATACACCAGTAAGCACGATGATACAAACGAGGGGGGAGGGCACGGCAGTGGTTAGCAACGGTAGTCCATAGATGATTGCGAGCCCTGCGGCCACCATGCCATACATCAGCAGACCTTGATCGTGAAATTGTGGCAACTGCGCCATGAAAATGATAATTGCGAGAGCATTGACAAAGCCTGTGACTACAGAGCGCGAAACGAAGCGCATGAGATTTCCAAGCTTTAAGGCGCCAGCTCCGATTTGAAGAATACCTGTCAAAATAGTTGCTGGCAGTAAATATTCGAGACCGTGGTCACGCACAAGAGATACGAGTAGGACCGCCATGGCACCTGTAGCAGCGGAGATCATTCCCGCGCGACCACCAACAAAGGCGATGACGACTGCGATACAGAAGGAAGCGTAAAGTCCTACCTTGGGGTCGACTCCCGCGATAATCGAGAATGCGATTGCTTCAGGGATCAAGGCGAGTGCCACAACAGTGCCAGCGATGATGTCACGGCGTGGGTTCGAAAACCACTCTTGAAAATATTTTGAGCTATTCATGGTAGGAAAAAAGAAAACCGCTTCCTTATTAAGGGAAGCGGTTTAAAAGGTGGCACACCCGAAGGGACTTGAACCCCTAACCTCCTGATTCGTAGTCAGGCGCTCTATCCAATTGAGCTACGGGTGCATTTAGGAAATGCGGGATAAAGACAAAGTGAGCTGGTTAGATCAAGCAGAACTTTTACTTTTTTTAAGAAATCTGCTTAAATGCCCTCAACTTAGTCTGTTGCTTCCGGTGCGTCTTCTTCTGGAAGGCCTTTAGCAACGAGTTCGTTGACCAAGCTGCTACGGCTGACTGAAGAGGATAGATAGGAGAGAAATTGAGCCGATTGTTTCAAATCTTCGTTATCCGCAGCGATTTCTGGGACTTCTTTAGACTCGAGGTAGACGAAAGTGCCGATTTCGTCGGCAGTCAGCATAGGGGAAATGGTGCCAGCGACCATGCCTTGTGCGGTCTGTAGCACGGATCGGTCGAGCTCGCGAGGCGCCTCGTCAACTTTGAAGGCATCGAAACTGTTGGTGCCTAAGTCGAGCGCTTCAGCAGTATCTACAAAACTGATACCTTCAGCGACTTTCGCTTCAAGCTCTGCTTTGAGGCTTTCGCCTTTTTCATTGTAGAGTTCGCGCTTTTTATCGGCAGTATAATTTGCAGTGACTTCTGCTTTTACTGTTTCGAATGCTGGCAACTCTGGTGCGATTCGGCCCTCGTAAATCAACACTGCAAAGGCGCCCTTGACTGGATAGGCGTCGGAATAATAGCGGTTTGCATTCAGTGAGAATGCAGATTCGAGCATTTTGGGAGAGAGTGCACGTTGCGCCGCACTTTGCGCAGTATAGGGTTCGATGGGAATGAGTGTCAGGTTCGATTCGTTTATTAATTGGTTGAATGCAGCAGAGTCGTGCTTGATGTCGTCGCGATACAGTTTGTAAGCAAACGCTTGTGCGGCTTCGTTGGCTAGACGCTCAGCGCTTTCAGTCTGCAGGCTCGCAGCGACAGCATCACGCACTGTCTCAAAGGTGATGACTGGAGCTTCCTCGCCTTCGGCTGTTTTTGGAAGTGTTGCCGTGTGAGCATCGACAAATTGTGCACGATTGGCGATGAAGTGTTCGCGGAGCTCAGCTTCAGCAGCTTCTTCAACTTGGTCCTGATATTGGGACGCCGGGAAGACGACGTAGCTTGCTTTGATACGCTCAGGGATTTCGTAGCGTGCACTGTTTGCTGTGAAGTATTCTTGGAGGGCTTCGTCAGTGACTGTAATCTCAGGGTTGAAATCTTTGTAAGCGAGCTCTGCAGTGGTTAGCTTGAGCGTGGTTTGACGGCTCTGTGTTTGCGCGATGGCTTCGGATGGCAGGATAAAGCCAGGGCCGGAGATCACTGAGGAAAGTTGATTGATACGGTAGTCCTCCTCCAGCACGAGACCTACAAGGCCCGATTGTGCGCGTGGGTTGGAATCGACACTGTCGACAAATGCTGTGTAAGCATCGGGGCTGAATTGACCGTCAGGGCCAGCAAAGGCACGTTTTGTTTTTACGAATTCAGCGAGGGCTTCTGGGCCTGGAGAGGGCACGCCAATTTCGTCGGCCAAGTGCAACATCGCGATTCGATTGATGATCATCGATTGGTATTGTGCATCCGAGCGGATCTGTTGGCCGTCGAAGTAGGCGCTGAGTTGCGCTTTTTCAGCGATGGCTTCGCTTTCACGAGGCGAGTTTAAGTCGACTCCGTAGAACTTTTGCTCCTGATAGGCACTACGGTCTGTAGTGCAACCGGGAGTGTTACCAATCGTGAAGACGAAGGCGACAATGATAAGCGCAAGCAATGAGAGGAATATCCAGCGGCCGTGGCGGATAAGGTGATGTTGAATCCAAGAGATCATGAGTAGATAAAAGAGAAAGCGGGGAGGTTAGGTGTGCCATCTGCTCTGTCAACCAATTGGTTACATAGACTTCGCAGTTTTGGGCGATTGTTTTTCGGGGTATCTCCGAGGATGAGAGCGAGGATATCCCGACTGGCTTGAGCCTATCGAAGGTGTCCGCATTCGTTATAATCCGTGCTTACAAAAACTCGCTAATTGTTTGGTCAGCGGCGGCACAATTTTTCAGGGTCACGACTTCGTCGAGGTAAGTGCGAACAGCAGGGGAGCTATCCGCGACCAGTTCGGCACCGTCGTTATTGCCGAAACACTCAAAATCCTGTTTGAATTGCCCGAGGGTGATCGAATCGAGAGGGCGTCCAGGTTGGAAGGCGTGGTCGCGCTCATCGTTTACGGTTTTGGTTTCTATTTGAGTCAGGTAGCCGATCGAGCAGAGGCGGTTGATGCTAGAATTTAAGATATGGCTCGGCACACGCAGGCGTTTATGCAACTCACTCGCTCGAGTGGGCGGGCCTCCTTTTTGAAAACGTTTAGCAATCATCAGTAGCACTGCGAGAGATACCGTCTCACGCGAGCGCTCGCTGTTTTTTTGCCAAGCGTTTTCGTTGCTTAAGTAGTCGGCATTTTGCATGGCATAGGTGACTTGCCCACCGAGTAAGATTAGTAGCCAGAAGACGTAGAGGCCAAGCATCAGCACCACGATGATACCTACGGATCCGTAGAGGCTTTTATTGCTGACCACCTGCTGCACGTAAAGGAACGAAAGCATCTTATAAATCTGTAAGAGAGCGACGATCAATATGGCGCCCACCAATGCGGGTTTCCATTCCACTTGCGTATTGGGGATAAAGCGCAGAAATGCCGCCAATAGCATGACGATTATCAGGAAGGTAATGACTGGGATAAAGAAAGTCAGCACAGACTGAATTGCCGTTCCAAATGGTAAGGTTTCCGCAAAGGAAAGAAAGGCGTTAAATACTTGTAGCGATATGGCAGCTGTGCCGAGCACTGCTCCGAGGCTGATAAATGTCCAATAGGTGACGATACGTTCGGTGAAATTTCGCCCCTGAGCGACGCCCCACAGTGTATTGAAGGAAGTCTCGATTGAGATCAATACACGTAGGCAAATAAAGAGTAGCACTAAGGTGCCAACGATACCCACGGTGCCAGACTTAGCGACCGAGCTAAAATTATTAATCAATTCAAGTAGTTCTGGAGCAATTTCCGTCTTCGCCCCGACCGAGCCGTCATCATCAACGGATACCGCGACTTGTGGGGCCGCAAATTGTATCATGTCGGTTATTTTCTGAACGACCACGCTATCTTGAGGATCCGCGTTGAGGTCTGAAATATCCTTATCGAGCAAGAAGCCCGAAATCATAATACTGAAGGCAATTAGTGGGCCAATTCCGATCGACGAGTAGAAAGTGAGCGCAGCCGATTGCATAGGCAGTTGGTTGCGCTTTAAACCTTGGGCCGTCAGTGTGAGAATACGCAGTAGCAAATAGACCCGGGCACGGACGGTTCGTCTCCCGAGGTGTTCGAGTTCCCAGATGTCTTTACCTAGCAGCGCTTGTGTGCGTTTGCTATAAGTGTCTACATGGCTGATTAGGCGTTTCAGTTTGCCTGCTTCAGCGTTGTTTTTCGGAGTGTCCAAAATAGAATGCGCGCACCATCACCGCTAGCTAGTTGGCGATGATCTGGAAGACAATGCTTTGGAAAAAATCGTTAAAGCGACCAACAGTGGCTAGGTAAGCTAAGAACGAGTTAGCTGCGATACCAAGAATCACAGAGAGTAACATTATTGAGTAACGTTTACTGATAGTCGCTAAGAAGATGCCGACACCCGCTGCGGCTGCTATGACCGTTAGAATTGGGTCGGTCAGTGCCCAACCTACGTAAACACCGAAACCAAGAGTGAGCATACCACGCCCGCGGAGAATCGGGTATACTTCGGTAACCGAGAGGAACAGCAGGATGCCTAAGACGAAATCTAATAAGCCGAGCAGTATGAATGGGAAATTGATCAGGTTCGCGTAGTTGCTTTCATCGAAGATGACTCGAATGACCTCGAAGTGCGGATAGAGTAAGAAGATCGACGAAGCCATCATCATGAATCCTAAACCAGTAGCGGAAACGGAGACTGCCTTGTTAAAACTTTCTTTTTTATGCCTCAGTGCTTTTTTCTCTGCAGTATTTCCGTCAGCCGCATCAAGCATGGCTTCAACGCTGTGTCCACCGGGGTCTTTTTGGGCTTCTTGTTGGTCTATCTCCTTTTTTGATTTGTTGATTTTTAGCTTAAGGCTTTCGCGCTCTGGAAATACTTGAGCGCACAACTCTTTGTTGAGGGCGATGGGCACCCATTCCTCTTTGGTTTCGTCGTAGTAAAGAGAGTTTTCGGTGAGTTGTCCTGCCTCTCCTAATGTCTGTAATTTCATGGGGTCAAACGGTCCACGGGATTCGTTCTGTTCCGGGGTGCGTATGTAGTAATCAGGCATCGTTATATAAGGTTGACGGTAAATTTAATCGTGGGCGATGGACGCGTTCTTTGTATCCATGAATTACGTCACTCTTCACGCATTCCAGCAAGCGCAAATAATGGCTTAGGTTCTCGTCAATTTGTGAGTAAAGTCTGTGAACGCTGGCTTGCACACGATGCCAAATTACTTACTTTTCCTTCTATGGAAGAAGATCTTAACGAATCCTCAGTATCGATGCTCCCGATAGCTCTCGGCGTCCTAGCGATTGCCCTTGGTGGTGCCGGGCTTTATTTTGGTATGACTGCCAACCAACGCTTGAACCCCATTTCCGAAAATCTGGAGTCCAGTGCAGGCAGTGCAGAACGTGTTGAAAAGCAACTGGAACGTTTTGAAACTCAACTGGCAGAGATAGCAGCTCAAACGGATGAGTTATCTCAAACCGTGGGTCGCTTGCGGGTGTATAGCTCGCAAAGTGAGCGCGATGCCAAGGCGGCCTTGTCAGGTGTAAAGGCAAATCGCGCCGAAATGGTGAAGCTGGTGGAGCAGCTTAATGGTGTGACTTCGGGAGGAAGCGCTTCGAGCGCCTCTACCGAGCAAGCTATTACGAGTTCAATTTCCACACCTACGAATAATGATACCGTAGCCATCAGCTCTGGAGGTGCCGCAAGCGCATCGACGCCAGGTGTGTATAAGATTCAGTCAGGTGACAATTTTGCGAAAATCGCTTCGAACAAGGGGATTAGCTTACAGGCAGTATTAGATGCCAACCCGGGCGTCGACCCTCGTCGATTACAGATCGGACAGGAAATCAAGATTCCAGCCAACTAGTTTATGGCCGAAGACGCGTCTTCACGCACCCCCGCACGTTGGGACATTGTTGGCGATAAGCTGCTGAGAGCATGCCGCGTGTGGGATTTGCGCGCTCGTCGCTACCGTCACCCTAAAAGTGGTAAAGAAGGAGAGTTTTACTACATCGACTCACGCGATTGGGCGATCGTTGTCGCACGCACTGTAGAGGGCGAGTTGATCATGATTCGGCAATTTCGTTGGGGTTCTGACGAGCTTTCGTGGGAGTTACCAGGTGGCATTGTGGATGCTGATGAAGATGTGGTTGCCGCTGGTCTACGTGAGTTGCAGGAGGAAACCGGCTATGTTGCTGAGAGTGGCCAGTTAATTGGCCATTGTAGTCCAAACCCCGCGATTTTAAATAACACTTGCCAAGTGATTTTTGCCGACAATTGCCGCTTACATGAAGCAGGCACGGATTGGGACGAACACGAGGAAATTGAAGTGCGCGCGATTCCTGAAGTCGAAGTGCTCCGCTGGGCGAAAGACTGTAAAATTAGCCACGCACTCGCTTTGGTTGGCTTAATGTTCTATCAGTTAAACAAGTAGCTTTTACTGAGGAGGCTCAATCCAACAGCACTAGGTTGTCCCGATGGATCACCACAGATGAGAGTAACTCTGGGCGCTTGGCTTGAATTGCGTCAGGCTTCAGTCCTTTGATTGCGTCCACTTCTGAGATACTGATTGCGACGATTCCGTGAGCGATGTCGGTGCCATCGAGTGTGCGCACTTGAATCACATCGCCTTCCTCGAAGTCGCCTTCGCAGGCTGTAATGCCTGCGGCCAATAGGCTTTTTCCATCGTTTTGCAGCGCGCTTGCGGCGCCATTATCGATCGTCACTGAGCCGTGCGTATCGTCTTGGATCGCGATCCATCGTTTGTGCGATTTGACTGGGACCGAGCTTGGCACGAAGTAGGTGCCCACACTTTGACCTTTGAGTAAGTTATTAAAGAGTTCGGCATCTTGACCACTGCCTATAATCACACCGCAGCCGGCTCGATGGGCGATCTTTACCGCAGAGAGCTTACTAATCATACCGCCCACAGAGGTGGTGTGCTTCGTGCCTTGCGCCATGCCCTCGATTTCGGGAGTGAGTTGTTCGACCAGTGGCACCACTTCTCCGGTGCCTTCCATATCGATCAGGCCAGGAATGTTGGATAAAATGAAAAGCATGTCCGCCTGAGTAACGCTGGCAACGAGAGCCGACAATGTGTCGTTGTCGCCAAATTTGATTTCGCTCGCGCTGACGGTATCGTTTTCATTGACGATCGGCACCGCACCCTGTGCGAGTAGGCGCTCGACTGTATTAAACACCGCGTTGTGGCGGTGCCGTGCACGCAGGTCCTCACGAGTGAGTAAGATTTGAGCAACGGTCAGTCCGTGTGGGTCGAAGCACTTTTGCCAAGTATTGATTAAGATTCCTTGTCCGACGGCGGCGCAGGCTTGCAGCAGCGCCAAGTCTTTCGGGCGCTGCTTGAGCTCAAGTTTGCCCATGCCGAGGCCAACCGCTCCAGAACTCACCAGAATCACTTCGATTCCGCGTGAACGCAGCGTGTTGACTTGAGCGCAGAGCGTTTCGATACGTTGCGTGTCGAGGTCGCCGATACCAGACGTTAAGACGCCTGTGCCGAGCTTGATGACTACGCGCTTGGCTTGTTGCAAAGGATTCACTGAAGAGTGGGGGATCTTAGACTTTTTTCAAGTCGGCCTCTTTATGCGCCAGATGTTGGTTGATCTCAGCGATGTAATCATCGTGGGCTTTTTGCACATCCTTTTCAAAACGCTTAAAATCGTCTTCAGGTAGACCGTCATCTTTCGCTGCTTTCAATAGGTCGAGTGCATCGCGGCGATTTTGGCGCACACGCACACGGCCTTCTTCTGCCATCGCCCCGGCAGTTTTGGCAAGTTCCTGACGACGTTGACCCGTGAGTTCTGGAACTGGTACACGAAGGATGCCACCATCGATAAGTGGGTTAAGTCCGATGTTGGCCTCTTGAATCGCTTTCTCGATGTCGCGTATCACACTCTTATCCCATGGTTGCACCATGATCGTTTTTGCATCCGGTGTGGTGACGGCGGCCACTTCTTTCATGCTGACACTGCTGCCATATGCATTCACGCGGATGCTATCCAACATCGCAGGCGATGCTTTGCCAGTGTGTAGGCTGCTGAACTCGTGGAGTGTGTAATCAACTGACTTTTTCATGTCAGCGTTCATTGATTTGAGAATTTCTTTAGGTTCCATGATATGTGTATGAAGTTGGGAGATTAATGATTTAGTCGACAAGTGTGCCGATGGTTTCACCCATGACCGCTCGCAGGATCGAGCCTTTTTCTTTCATGCTGAAGACCAGAATGGGCATTTTATTTTCCATGCAAAGTGAAAATGCTGTGGAATCCATGACCTGTAGGCGTTCGCGAAGTGCGTCGATGTATGGGATATGATCATACTTTACTGCATCATCATGCTTTGCCGGATCTTTGTCATAGATGCCATCTACCTTGGTTGCTTTCATGAGCATGTCGGCGCTGATTTCATTGGCGCGTAGGGCGGCACTGGTGTCGGTAGTGAAGTAGGGGTTGCCCGTTCCACCAGCGAAAATGACGATGCGGCCACGCTCTAAGTGGCGTGTGGCGCGGCGTAGTATGAAAGGCTCCGCAAGTTTATCCATCGGGATGGCGCTTTGCAGTCGCACGGTTGCCCCGAGTTTTTCGAGGCAGTCCATCAAGGCAAGGCCATTGATGACTGTTGCGAGCATGCCCATATAGTCTCCAGTCGTGCGATCGACGCCTTGCTCCTTGCCGCTCAGTCCACGAAAGATATTTCCTCCGCCGATCACCAGCCCGACTTCGACGCCGATATCGGCGACTTTTTTGACTTCTTCGCATATATTGCGAAGAATGTTTGCATCGATGGGTTCGCCATCTTGCGCATTACGTAGCACCTCGCCGCTTAATTTTAGAATTACGCGTTTGTATTTAGGTGTAGGTCCCGATTGGTCTGAGTCTTCCATTAAAAGTCTTTTAAACGCCCTTATACAGGAGACGTCAACCCATGTATTTCGCCTTGAAAATATTATTAAGAGAGGGCTTGACGAGTGGACAATCAATTCTACTCTACCGCACTTCATTAGGCTCATGGTGTAATGGTAGCACAACGGTTTTTGGTACCGTTTGTCGGGGTTCAAATCCCTGTGAGCCTGCCACTTTTTTAGCTCCGCAGTGCATTGCGGAGCTTTTTTTGGGTCTACATGATAGTCCTACATTCAGTATGCCTTCAGCGCGGCGAAAATCTCTAGAGCGTGTGTGCGATGGCGCTGTCTCGATCGCGCAAGCTGAAGGTGTTCACTACCTCGGTAGCGAAGGAGATCTCATTTTACTTGAAGTAGGCTCTGGACAATATGAGTTTTCTCGAAAAATGTAGACTATTGCCTCATTAGAATACCCCGAAACTGTGCGAAATCGATGTATCCGATTCAAGATCGCTTTAGCCTGAGTTTTTTTGAGGCCGAATTAATTCATTTACAAAACAATTACCAACCAACAAAAGGAAACATATGCAGGGATTAAGTTTTGGAGTTATAGACATTGTTGTCTTCTTCTTATTCGTGGGAGCCGTCTTGGCTGTCGGCTTATATAAATCAAAGGGTGAGAAGACTCATGGTGATAACGGTGCTTCTGACTATTTCCTGGCGGGACGTGGATTATCCTGGTGGTTGATTGGGTTCTCTTTAATCGCGGCGAATATCTCAGCGGAGCAGTTTGTCGGCATGTCAGGGCAAGGTGCTGGCTTTGAAGGACTTTCCGTTTCCAGTTGGGAATGGATCGCTGCAATTACTCTAGTGGTCGTGGCATTTGCGCTGTTACCTTACTTCTTGCGGTCGGGCATCACTACGATCCCAGAATTCCTTGAGATGCGCTATAATCACTGGGCGCGTTTGTTTATGACGCTGTCCATGATGTTAATCCTAGTCGGTGTTAGTTTGATCGGAGTGATCTATGCGGGTGCACTGACCCTAAAGGAGCTGATGTCCTCTTATGACATCATGTTGTCGCTGCCTGGATGTTGTTGGGCACTGGGTATCATTGCCGCAATTTACGTGGCAGTGGGTGGATTGAAAGCCTGCGCATGGGCGGATTTGCTACAAGGTAGTGCTTTGATCATCGGTGGTGGAATTATTACATACTTTGCGTTTGATGCCCTCGGTGGTGCGAATGTCGCTGAATTGGTGACGTCCACGGGTGCACAAGCGACTATCGATCCAGGCAGCGGTGTGATCGATAAATTCTCTACCTTGAATGAGAAGGCGCTGCACATGGGTAGTAACCCTGCGATGCCATGGCCTATTTTGTTGCTCGGTATTTGGATTCCTAATTTCTACTACTGGGGTCTGAACCAATACATTACACAACGTATTTTGGGTTCAGCCTCGCTTGCGGATGGTCAGAAGGGGCTCGTCTTAGCTGCTGGTTTGAAACTCGTCATTCCATTTGTCATCGTGATTCCTGGCATCATTGCGTTTAATCTCTTCAGCGACGAAATGGAAGAGAGTGCGGGCGATCACTTAGCGGCTTACGAGCAAGCGATGGTCAACCCAGCATCGATTGAAGTCTTTGAACTCGATGCCAAGTGGGCGGTGGCCAATCCTGAAAAGGCCACCGAAATCGAAATGTATAATGCGGGCGTTATTGAACGTGTGGGTGCAGAGTCTGTCGAAGAGGTTGCTTTAAAATCTTACAAGTATGATTCGGCACTAGGGCTCTTGATCACACGACTTATTCCGCAGAATATCGGTATTCTAGGTTTTGTGGTCGCGGCATTGTTGGGGGCGATCGTGTCTTCTTTGGCCGCGGTGTTGAATGCCGCGTCGACCTTGTTGACGATGGATGTGTATCAGCGCTATATCGATAAAAAGGCTTCGCAGTTTAGACTGGTCTCGATGGGGCGTATTTTTATCGGCATCTTTGTCGTCGTCGGCTGTGTCGTCGCGCCGACGCTGGCCGACCATAAGAGTGTCTTTGAGTTCATTCAGAAGTTCCAAGGCTTTGTTTCCACTGGTATTCTTGCTGTCTTTATCTACGGTTTACTTAATCGCACCTCAGGCAAGTGGGCTGGTGTGATCGGTCTATTAGCCAATCCGATTATCTACGGTGCGCTCACTACAATGTATCCAGACGTGCACTTCCTTTACAGCATGTCTTACTCATTGATTGCTGTTCTAGCCATTATGTTTGTTTACGGCATGGTGTGGAAGGAAGAGCCGGTTGTATTTGCAACAAATACAACGATGGACCTGACATCGTCCAAGAGCGCCTTAGGCTGGGGACTGGTGATCTGCGTCGCTACCGTCGCACTTTACGTCTTCTTCTGGTAGGCGAATCGATCGACCGAGTTCGGAAATTTCTCAAGAGCCTCAGCCTTATCGGCTGGGGCTCTTTTTGCGTCGAATCTCAACAGGATTCACCAATGACTGGACAAATCGGTGGATCGCTGCACTTGTATGTTCTCCTTCAACCCCCAGAAAGCGATGAGAAACTATTTTACCCTTACATGCCTGGCGCTGATTTTGAGCTCCTCACTACATGCGGAAGACTCGATTAGGGTGCCTAAAGTCGCTGCTGCTGATGACGGCTTTGTGCACCTTTTTAATGGTGAAAGCCTTGATGGCTGGAGTGGGTCCGCTACCTATTGGTCGGTGGAGGACGGTGCGATCACTGGCAAGGCAGACGGCACGCTTAAGCGAAATCATTTTTTGATTTGGGAGGGTGCTCCGGTGCGAAATTTTGAGCTTCGCCTCAAAGTCAAACTGTCCTCAAAAGGCAATAGCGGTATCCAATATCGTAGCCAGCTACGTCCAGATATTGGAGAGTATGGAGTGTCTGGCTATCAGTGCGACGTCGTCGTAAAAGCAGCGAAATACCATGGCATGCTTTACGAAGAACGCGGTCGTCGTATTCTTTCGCATACAGGCGAGAAAGTGGTGGTCGATCCGGCTGGGCAGCCTTGGGTGATCGATACGATGACGGTGAATAAGCCCATCCCTGATGAGTGGCAGGAGTTTCGCATTTTGGCTCGCGGTAACCACATGCAGCATTGGATTGATGGGCAGCCTACGGCTGATCTCGTCGACCTAGATGAATCTGGGCGCTCACTTGAAGGCGTTATCGCGGTGCAGGTGCATACAGGCCCAGAAATGACGGTTCAATATAAGGATATTCGTATCAAATACCTGCCCGATGATTTACCCTTAATCTTACCCAGTGATGTGCAGATTCCCGCGGATGCCTACGGGGTGCGTCCACAAGGAAGGCTTCCTAGAGATTGGAAGCCACCTGTTTTCGGAGAGCAGTAGATTTTTAAGGCTTAGCTGAGGCGGCGACGTGACATGAGTCCGATGCCAGCCAAGCCTAGCAGCGCCGAGCAAGTAGCTGGTTCAGGAATCATTACATAGGTACCGTGACGGTGCTTTGTTCGACCAGTTTTACTTTAGCTGATGCGCTCTGGAAGCAAAATGCGTAAAGCGCTACGCAAATTACTGTCAAGAGTCGGAGCGCTGAAAATGACCCTGAGTGCGCATGTATCATCGACATAAATGTGTGAATGCTACCTTTGCTGAAGTTGTTAATTCTGATGATGCTCGCAATGCTTACGGAGTCGACGCCTCGAGCCGATAGAAATGTGAGGTGTCAGCAGTCGCTGGCAGTGTGACTCGAATACGATCTCCTTCAGGAGCTTCAGAGACTGATCCAGTCCAACCTTGACCCGCTGGACGCGTTGCTAAGTTGCCCCAAGCCTTTAGCTGCGAGGCAGACTTAACGACCAAGGTCAGGTCTGAAGGGAAGGGCGCTGCTCGAAGGAAGCTAAAGACTCTATCATTCATCGCTGGGGCTGGTTCTGAAACCTTCGGGTTGTTGCCGAGTGCAAACTCAATGCCATTTTGCAAAGTATCCTTGTCGGCATTTCCCGCGATTCCAGAGAATGTAAGATTTCGTAACTCACGTGCGGTGAACATAGTCTCACGCCATGTGCCAAAATCTCCTGCGGCCTCCAGTTCTAATGTCAGGCCTGAAGAATCAGTCGATGTGGCTAGCTTCATGCCCTGCACCACTGTGTTGGTATTCGTCACTGGTTGGTCATAAATGGAAATGTCACCCGCAGCGAGCATTTGGCTAAGGTAGGCGGATGATGTCCCACTGTTGGGCGCGAAGCGTGTACGGAAGCCGGTCGATTTTAGATTTGTTGGAAGTGCTTTGCGCAGTTCTGCCTTAATGGGTGCCACGGCTGGAACGGCTTCGATGTTCACATGTTCGTCGGGATCCGTCTGGTGGTCATAAAGCTCTTCGCTACCATCATTCCAAAGAGTGTAACGATAGCGTTCACTTTGCACCGCGTGATTGTTGCCTAGATACGAAGTAACAGCTGGATGTGTCCATTCCGCTGCCGCATTCTCTAAAAGCGGACGTAAACTATTACCCTCTAACATAGGGTTTTCGGGTAGCCCACAAAGATCGATCAGAGTGGGGTAGATATCCAGTAGACTGACGACGCGCCCTGACACTTGTTGCACGCCAATACCTGGACCTGCGAATAACAGAGGCACGTGCCCAGAGCGTTCCCATAAGGTTTCCTTTTGGTAAGTGTTCTTCTCTCCTAGGTGATAGCCGTGATCGGAGAAGACCACCACGATCGTGTTGTCGGCATAGGGGCTGTTCTCCAACGCAGTGATTACTTGTCCGAGGTAGTGATCGGTGAAGGAGACACAGGCTAAATAAGCTTGTTGGATATGCTGTCTTTGCCCTTGGGCAATCATATCGGACGTTCTGGGATATTGTGGGCGAAGGCTTAGATCTTCCGCTTCTTGTGGGATGTCGTCGAAGTCGCTCGCGAGATAGGGCGCGACGGTTAGCGCATTTCGATTATAGAGATCGAACCATGATTGCGGTGCATACCACGGCACGTGTGGTTGCACAAATCCGACCATCAGAAGAAAGGGGCTGTTGTGTGTTTCGCCAAGTCGTGCGACCGCCCAGTTCGCATTCGCATAATCGGACAGTTCGTCATCTTCGTCTGCACTCGCGGGCACGCCCCAGTCGGTGCTGGTCTGTGGATGGCTGTAGTTGAGGGCTTCTCTGGCGCCGAAGGCTGCCGTTCCGCCAGTTTGATCGATGACGCCTGGCGGTTGCCCTGCGTGGTATATCTTGCCACAAGACATGGTTTTGTAGCCCTGTTGTTTAAAGTATTCGTGTAGTAGCGTCGCCCCCAGTTCATTGGTCCGTGTCTTGAGTTCGCTGTTTGTCATGTGGTTCTGGAAGCCCAGTGTCGTTGGCATGAGCCCCGACATGAAACTAGCTCGTGAGGGGCCACACAAGGGGTAGTTACAGTAGGCGCGTCGGAACACGGTGCCTTGGTGGGCAAGTGCATCCATATGTGGCGTGAGTGCGTCTGGGTTCGATCCCATGAAACCGGGCACATCATTCAAGTCGTCGATCGTGATAAAAAGTATATTTGGAGGGCCCGCAACAAAATCGCCTCCCATTACTTGTAATCGTCCCAATCGCACATGGTCACCATTGGCTTCGAGAGTCGATCCGGCATCCAGTAGTACGCCGATTGCTTCGACCGGACCACTGAGGTCACTGGTTGGAACTGAGCCGAGCGTCATCGGGCCAGCAGAGCTCGCGATCGCAGCATCTAGAATGTGCCAGTTTGCGGCCAAGGCGAAATTTGCTGGATTAAATGTCTCAACGACAAAACTGGCTCCTGCTCCAGGATTGCTACGAGTATCTTGATAAGCCTGCTGGGACGCGTGCCACTGTCCGCCTACTTTGATAGCCACTCTCAGTGTGGCGTTGGTATTGTCACCGATCCAATCAAAGTTGACTTCGGTGATGCTTGCAACATCTGCAAAGGGGGCCTCTGCAGTGTAATAGAGACCCGGTTCATTGGCGAGGTCGCCTGCGGTGGGGCTAGCCTTAGGAGCAAAGAAGGCGTAGCCGCCGTTTGATGCGCTCACGCCTATGGCTGTGGTTTCGTCTGATAAGTCAGTAATGACTGATGCGCTCGTCCCGATTCCAGCGAGGGCGCTCCAAGTGTATGCCCGAAGATTGTCTGCCCCAGCGTTGAAATCCTGTTCATAGCTTGCTGCGCAAAGCGTATGGCCGAGACTTGCAAGTAGAAGGGCGAGGAGTCGAGCTGGTCGGCCTTTAAAGGCGCTTTGATAGGGCGAAACTGGGTTGGGTCGAGTAAGCATAGGACATTTTACTTAGATCGTTTGATAGTGAAATACACAAACTGTATTTTGCGAGTGGGTTATACCATTTCTAGTATTGTTTGATCCGGTAGCGCAGGCGTGTCTCACGCCGCACGAAAGTTTGTAGTGCCTCGCAAGCGTCTATGCGCACCGAGGACGGTGCCGCGCTACCCTGTGAGTGAGCCGATCCATCTTTTTTTGAAAAGGTATTAGCAGTCGCTAGGGTGGCGACTATAGCCGTCTGTACTTAGATTCTTAACCGTGCGATCAAACCAAAGCTGCCTCTGTGCCAGGGGCGGCAGAGACAGCTATTGTTGGAAGTTGTTGGTTCGCTTGAGTTGTATGTTGCATGGCTCTCTATGAACTTGCCTGTGTCGTCGAGATTTATGGAGCCATTTGTATCCGCACAAAGTCGGATGGGGCGCCATTTAATGTCATTCTGACTTTGGCGTTACCGTTGCTGTCAGTGGTGAGCCGGCTGCCATCGGTGACGACTCCGGGATCACTCATCGGATTTTCTTGACTGAGTGTTCTCACGCGCGCACCAGGATTAAAATTCAAGTCGGAGGCTGAATAAAAGACGTATGTAGTATCTGCTTCCCCTTGAATCAGCAGTTCCCAAGAGTCACTGTTGATAGTGTCGACCGTCGAGAATGAGGCGACCGTTGGCAGTGGCTCAGCGGTTACTTGTCCAGTGATTTCAAAGTCGTCGAAGCGGATGTGATCTCCTGGGTCGTTATTCACCCCTGAGACGAGATAGAAGCCGACATCGGTTACGTCGCCGACAAGATCTCCGGCTGGTATGGTACCCAAAGAAAGTGAACCCGGAGCACCCAGAGTTGTGTTTTGAACTGTTAGCCAGTTTGTTGCGGTTGCAAAAGATGCAGGGGTGAAGGAGAGCGGGTTATCTACGGCGGTGCCGCTGTCAGGCTCGCCGTCGTTTAGGGCAGGGTTGCTGGCGTACCATACGCCGCCGACTTTGATCGCAACGCGGTATTCATGGTCTGCATTGTCGCCACTTGCCAGCCAGTTGATTGCTGTTAACGCGCGAATACTAATGGGCGAGGTCAGGGCAGTGCTGGCGAGTGCTGGGTTGTTGGGCACTGCGTCATTCCAAGGGGGGCCATTGTCAACTCTAGGTGCATAGAATCCATAGTCGCCCGATGCCGCACCGATGGCTCGGGACTCATCTGCGTAGGTAGAAATGGTTCCATTTTCAGTCACGATTACCGACCAGCCATAGTTACGTAGTGGCGTGTCACCAGAGGGATTGTCAAAAGTCTCAAAATAAAACTGTTCCGTTGCTGGTTCAGCTACGGTGATTTGCACGATATCTTCCAAGGTGTTGAAGTTGGCGTCCGTAATTCGTAGGGTGATCTCGTGAACGCCTATTGAAAGAGGAGCGTAAGCGGTGATCCCAGCGGCAATCGTAGTGCCTCCGACGAGCCACTCATAAGAAATGACTTCTTGGTTTGGGTCATTGGTTCCTGATCCGTCCAGAGTCGCTGTGACACTTCCTATATTATCGAAATCATAGATTGTATGGTTGGAGCCCGCATCCGGAATTAGCGAATCCTCAGCTAGAATACTCAGCTCTGATGCGGCTAAAAGAAAGGCGCCGACCCCATAAGGTCTGGTTTCTTGATAACTCGAATTTCCTGGCTCTGCGGCGACGGTTTGAACATATCCTAAAAACCCATCTGGGTGAACCGATTCGGCGACCATTCCATTCCATGCTTTTGCCACAACTGGTAGGTAGGTTGCTTTATCGAGGATGCCATTGTTGATGCCCCATGCCATTGAGTAGGCGTAAAATGCAGTGCCGCTTGTTTCTGGCGTATCAAATTGCGTAGGTTCCAAAAGACTTGAGCGCCAAAAACCGTCGGATTGTTGTAGAGGAACCAATGCCGCCGCCATGGTTTGAATCATTGAGATATATGTGGATCGATTGGGATAATTGACTGGTAGTGCGTCGACTACCCGGCAAAGCCCTGCGATCATCCAACCGTTGCCACGTGCCCAAAATACTTTGTTGCCGTTACTTGATGTTGATCTGGAATCTCCATTGCCAAAAATGTATTTGCTGTCGCGATACCAGAGCCCTTCGTCAGCATCGAATAGATTCTGAGTCACTTTCGTGTCGTTATACATCGCCCACATTTTGTCTGAGTAATCAGTGTTTCCGGTGACGACCGCGAGTTTTGCAAACGTGGGACCGTGCATATAGAAAGTGTCGATCCATGACCAGTAATCCGTATCTGGCTCACCCACGAGATAATCGTTTGCGCGAATGATGTCGGCGATTCGCACTGGTTGCGGGTCGATTTCGTAGAGATCGATGTAAGTCTGACCGCAGCAGTGATTGTCTGCGTCTTCGTCATTGCGTGTAACACTTCCATTAAATCTAGATTTTTCACTGCGGAGCCAACTATTGGCGACTGCCCAGTTTAGAGAGCGAGTCAGATAGGTGGTGTTACCTGTGATTTCGTAAAAGCGTTGGTTGCCCGTGTAGTAGGTTGCGTTCGACCACTGAGCATCGCCTAAGCTGTTGTTGGTGATCCAATAATTGTTGACGAGGGTGGCTGTCGCGAGGATTTCAGTGCTCGAGGGAAGAGTGCTCGATGCGGGGGCAGCGAAAGTATAAATGGCTGAGCTGCAGAGTATTAAGATGGATTGTTGTGTCTTTTTAGGGATTAGGGGGAGCATTGTATTCTTGGTTGTCAGGTATATTCGAGGGTTGTACTGCTAATTTGATAGAGTTGAATTAAGTTGAGTATTTTGGCTGTTATAGCAAATATTAGGAAATGATGCTTGACGGGTGTTAGGAAATGTTTCTTACATAGCTGTGTTGCTTGGCAATCAAATAACGCCGAACCCCTAAACGTTAATCATCAC
>Ga0209653_1000296_pt1 | contig 44608 bp, 37 predicted proteins | sample SaaInl6LU_22_DNA_FD_184644 | JGI IMG/M metagenome (GOLD analysis project Ga0209653, IMG submission 184644) | Marine microbial communities from expanding oxygen minimum zones in the Saanich Inlet - ESP_116LU_22_DNA (SPAdes) (version 2) | ecosystem: Environmental > Aquatic > Marine > Intertidal... | reverse complement strand
TACTTCCCAAGAAGAGGTAATCGACCATTATATCGAGAATTATAAAAAAATTCGAATGGAGCATTTCGGTTTCTAGATGAAAAAAAGGAGTCAATTTGACTCCTTTTTTTTTGGTACTTAAAATTTGGGTTGGGTTTATCTGAGTACCATAACTTTTCTTAGAATATGTGAATTTTTTAGAGTTCTGATTTCATCAAAACCTCTCCAAAATTCTTCAGCCTCATCGGAGATTTCTCCGGTTGCATTTCTTACTTTATATAAGTCATTAAGGCTATTATAAAAGTCTGCAGTGATGTAATTTACCGGGTGATCGGTTCCTAAATAATTAAGAACTTTATGAAGTCCCCAGCCTGTTTTAACCTTATCATTTTCTTTGAAATTTGGCATGAACATCTCTAATTCTGCCTTCTCATATTCGTCTGCTTTATAAGGGTCTACAGCCATGTAGTTGAGAACTACGATATCTGAAGGAACACCACCCGGTTCTAGTTGAGGCCCGTATCCGCCTTTAACACTAGTAGTGACGGCTTTATTTTTGATATAATGTCCCATCGCTCTTTTTTCAGCTGCTTTTCGATCCGTTGAAGATTTTCCTTTCATTGAGCTTAATGGGCTCGTTGTGAAAGTGGGTTCGCTATGAAGGGTGACATACACAAAAGTTGTTGTCATTTCATTGACATCAGAATTTAGTATTTGCCACATATCCCAACCCATGATATTTCCTTCATCGATTTGATATTGCCAAAAATTTGAATAGAACTCTCTTTCTATTTCAATATGCTGAGCAACATCTTCGTTGTTTATCTGTCCATACCAAAGAGAGACATACATTTCTTGTGCATTGACCATGAGCCCTCCTACAAGAAGTAGCACATAAAATAAAGTGGTTTTAATAGTTTTCATAATTATCTAGATTATTGGTTAAATGAATTCATAAGTCCATTGAAGTCAAAGTAATCACCGCCTCTAACGATTTTACCATCTTTAAACTCCATCGCATGGTATGCTGTTAATTCGAATGAAATTCCGGTTTCAGTATGTATTCCTGTCCAGGTTCCGTATGTCCTAACGCTACCATCCGGTAATAATGTCTCCTCGTTTACTCCTGGTAACCAGCTTTGAGCTTCATATTGAATGTTGTCAAATAAGGCTTGGTACATTTTCATCGCTTCAATATGTTCTGTTTTACCGTATGTGCTTGCTCCATAAACAGGTGGTTGCCAGTCTAAATCATCATGAATCAAGGCAGCTTGGGATTGCCAGTCTTCAATACCGTGTAACGCTATAAATTTTTGCGCTGTAGCTAAGTTCTTTTCGAAATCAGGATTTGAGGTGGTATTACCTGTGCAAGCAATGGTAAGAATAGATAATAGTAAATAAATGGTTGTTTTCATTGATTGTTTTTATTACTAATTGTTTCCATAACTATTACTTAAATATAGATTAAAATAATTAACCTGCAATGTTGCAATATAAAATAAAACATATATATTGTAGGAGGTAATCTATAAATAAACCCAAAATGAAAAGAATTACGACCTTACTATTACTATTATTTACCGTGTCTATCTGGGCACAAGAAGGGGCTATCGTCACAATGCATGCGGTACTCGTTGAAGGTGATACAGAAGCCTTTGAAACCGTACAGACAAAGTATTTTCAAAAAGTCGCGCAATCAGCTGTTAACAATGGGGATATTGCTGGTTGGAATTTTCTTAGAGCCGTAAGATTAGACGGTATGAATGATGAAGAACAATATAATTATATGTTCGTTCAAGCAAATTCATCTGTTTCTGCAACTTTAAGTCCAAAAAACGCATTTTGGAATAATGCTGAAAAAGTATTGTCAAAGAAGGAGTTCAAGGAGCTTCAAGAATTACAGACTAAGTTCACTTGGAAAAAGGATGTTAGAGTAATGTATCGAATTGATTCAGGACTTTGGATGGTTTCTAGCGCTGATGACTATGTGAACTCTATTATCCAATTTAATTTTGCTAGACCAGCAAATAGTGCTGCGTTTCTTCAAGAAAACAAGGAGTTATGGAAGCCTTTTTTCCAAGAAAATGGATCGAAGATGAACATGATTTCTTGGGGTACAGGACAAAAGATACATCCAACCGGAGCCGATTGGGCTGCAGTGATGTCATGGGACATGTTTTCTTCTCTGGAAGATTTATTTAATTATCGTTTAGGCGATGGTATTAACTGGCCTGCAGATCAATCTAATATGGCCGAGATCAATCCTGACGGTTTTTATCAAGTAGCGACATGGCAGTGGCTAACTGGTACATCATCAAATTAATAGTTAACCCTAATCAATTTTTTAATCATGAAACAAGTTTTAGCTTCCATCTTAATGCTTTGCTCAGCTATTGTCTTGGGGCAGTCTAAGAATGTCAATGGAAAAATTTATGATCAACATCCGGCAATAGACATTGTAGATCAATTCACTGATGCCTTTGTGAAAGGTGATACATTAACTATGCATAATCTTACTACTGAAGATTTTCGTTGGTGGCAGATGAATACAATGCGACCACAGCCTATGACTTTAAATGATATGATTGGTAGATCACGATATTTAAGTACCAATGTTATCGGCTTTGATATTAAAAATCGCGGCTCAGCGTATTCTGATGCTATGGAATTTGGTAAGGGAAAAGACAAACAAATTCATGTGTATACCTACCAAGCGATGCATGGATATGATCAGAATACTGGAATTGAATTAAACATTCCGAGAAACTCTATTTTCTTCATGAATGAGGATGCAAGTAAAATAGCTGGTTTAGGCGTCTCAGATAGTCAATTAAAATGGCAAAAAGCCTATGATTCATGGTCTACCAGAACTAATGGAACCATTTATAAAGATCATCCCATGATTGCCAAATCGAGATTGTTGTATGCTTATATCGCCTTAGGAGACTTAGAATCAATGCGCGCCCTGTATGCTGATAATGCGTCTATTCGAGATGTTATGAGTATTACGGATTTGAAGGAGACAAAAACTCCGGATGAAGAGATGGAGATGCTTAAAGAGTTTTACTCTGACTACGAGGTTATGGATGTAACTGAAATTGGCTACCCTGATTTATTAGAATATGAGGGGGCAAATGACGTTACTATTATTTCGTGGTGGGAGATGACTGTGAAAAATAAGAAATCAGGAAATATCTCTAAAGGATATCATCACTCTCAAATTACAGTAAATAAGGAAGGATTAATCACTTCTGAAGACTATTATTGGAATCCGGGATTACTTCCAAAATAATTAAGAAAATTCCTTATATATCGGACTAGTTATTGGTGTTTAGCGTAAAAGGTGATTTAATTATAAATCACCTTTTTTTATTTGTAATTGGGTCGTACTTTTGCACCCTGAAAATCACATCAATCAATCAAAATGACTATTTCATTAAACGAAAATCGCTCTCGTATCATCGAGAGAAACACCAGAGCAAAGCTTTCGAATAACCCAACTTCGCTGCTTTTGCTTATCGCTACTCGTTTGCTTAAGAGCAAATTAGCACACTAAGAATTCGCTTGTTTTTCGCGAATTATTGATCGGATTTTTATGACCAATATCACCGCATTCAACGCGGATGTGGTGAGATTGGCATAAATCATGGGTTTATCCTTTAAATCAAATCCGTGTAAGGCCCAAAGAAGGGTTCCCACAAACATCATTAAAAACATAGAAAGGCTCAAGCTCTTCGCTTCGCCTGTGCGAATTACCTTAAACGCTTGAGGTAAAAAAGCAGTGGTGGTTAGCACCGCAGCAATGGCTCCGAAACTGATACTTTCTGTCATGCGGTAAATATAGCTCAAAGAACTGCTCGATGAGCCTCCCATCAATTACCTTTGAATAAAGGTTTTGTTTTATGGTAATGAATAGGCTCGGACGGTTGATGGTTAAAGTTCGAATTAAAGAAGCGATCTTCTTACTACTCGGAGTGCTTTCTGCCAGTATCGGTCTTAAGGGACTTCTACTTCCCAATCAGTTTTTAGATGGAGGTGCTATGGGCGTATCATTACTCGGCGAAGTAATTACGGGTTACAACTTGTCTGTTCTGATTATTCTGGTTAACGCCCCATTTATTCTATTAGGTGCTAGGCAAATTTCGATCCCTTTCGCCGTAAAAAGTAGTTTGGCAATTCTTACTCTTGCGCTACTGGTTCACCTTCTCGAATTTCCAGTGATCACCTCAGACAAACTCCTCATCGCTGTTTTCGGCGGATTTTTTTTAGGAGTAGGTATCGGTCTATCGATTCGGGGTGGAGCAGTCATCGATGGTACAGAGGTTCTAGCCTTATCAATCTCCCGAAAGACAAGCCTTACCGTCGGAGACGTGATCACCGTTTTCAACGTAATTCTCTTCTCTTTGAGTGCAATAATATTAAGCCTAGAAACGGCCATGTACTCAATTTTAACCTATATCGTAGCTTCGAAAACTGTAGATTTTATCATCAATGGTATCGAAGAATACATCGGGGTGATGATTGTTTCTCCAGATTCGACAACCATCAAATCACAAATTATGCACGAAATGGGCCGAGGAGTGACTTCTTTTCGATCAGATGGCGGATACGGAAGCGAGGATCAATCCCTACCCGATCGCGATATACTGTTTTGCGTAGTTACTCGTCTAGAGGTAAGTCGTTTGATTCTTGAAATTGAAAAGATAGATCCCAAGGCATTCGTGATTCAATACCCCATCAAAGATACCAAAGGAGGAATGATCAAGAAGCGACCGCTTCATTAGGAATTACGATTCTGACGTCTGTAATAAGCCTCTAAGATATTTTCAAGTTCTACTTTACTGTAACGTTTCCCTTCATAATAAAGGGAATGAACTGCTAAAGTTTGATGCTCTAGAAGTCGGGCAACGCGTATTTTTTGTTTAGATAAAGTGGCCATTTTTAAAAATGAGGACAACGAAGAAACGAAAAATTTTAACATGCTCAAATATATCTATCTGATTTTCTAATAGTTGCAAAATCTATTTCAGATAAACTCCTTATTTAATCGCTCAAAACTATCTTTGAGATATGAGAAATTTTCTGACCAATATCTTCTTTACCTGTTTCTTTCTTGCTGTGAACGCGCAGTCCTTTACTGGAGAACAATTGAAACAAGGATATGCCTTATTTAGTGATCGACTGACCTTTTTATATGATGCGAATATCTATGATACGGCTCCCGAGCGCGTATATGTAACTGGTTCGTTTCGTGGTTGGGATGCTGCTTTTGATGAAAAGTGGCAATTGAAAAAATCGGGTTCGATTTGGAGTTTAACTATAGATAACAAGGAAGACACAAAGATTTCTGCTAAATCTGAATTCAAATTTTTGATAGATCATGGAAAGTGGCAAGAGGTGTCGCATGGTCCTTTGAATGAAAAGGGAGGTAATTTGGTATACAAACACAATGCCTTTGTACCCCAATTCAAAGCTGAGATACTTAACGACAAAGCGATTGCACTACTGACTAATTTCAAACCAAGCTTTGATCCTGAGAATTATGTATTGACTCGAATTGATGGTAAATCAATCAGCGTTGAGAAAATTTTACCCAATACGGCTAGTAAGGCGCTTGTTGTTCCTTCAGAATCTATTGATATAAAGCGCGTTCACTACTTAGAGGAATTAGAGAAGGGCGTTAGAACTCAGGTTTCTTTTGATGGCTGGTTTAGAAATCTCTATAGTGACAAAACGCTTGGAGCAGAAATCATAGAAGGAAAGACTGTGGTTCGTCTTTTCGCACCAAGAGCTACTTCGGTGTATCTCTATTTATATGAAACTTCGACAGGTACTAATGCTACTCAGACCGTTCAGATGAAGGTTGATGAGCAAGGAGTTTGGGAAGCGTTTTTTAACAAGGACCTCTCAGGGATGTATTATGACTTCACGGTGCATGGCCCGGCTGATAAGGGTAATTTTTTCTACGAGACCACAAAGACTCATATAAGAGATCCTTATGCAAGGGTTATAGATACTAGTTGGGGGAGGGCTCGCATATGGCCAAAAACAACACCTGCATCGCCACTTGATAATGGAATACCTGCAATGAAGGATGTCATTGCCTATGAGATGCATATCCAAGATTTTAGTGATCGACTACCAATTTTAGACAGCGAAAAAGGAACGTTTAAAGGAGTAATCGCTAGCGGACTTCGCAATTCGATTGGGGAGAAAATAGGCTTTGATTATTTAGTTGATTTAGGAATCAATGTCGTGCATTTGATGCCCGTTCAAGAGTATTTACATTTTCCAGATGATGATTGGGAAGCCTCTTTTAAAGATGACCCTTACATGATTGATCAGGGAGTGGCTTTAGAGAATTATCAGTGGGGGTATCGCACCACCTTTGCAATGGCGGTCGAATCTAAATATCGAACGAAAGGCTCAGAACCAGGTGCAGAAAGAGACGAGTTTAGAGATCTTGTTCAGGCTTTTCATGATAAGGGAATCGCTGTGATCATTGATATTGTGCCGAACCATACCGGAGAGAATATGGATGGGGGTGAGCAATACTTTAATTTCAATGGAATTGATAAGCAGTATTACTATCGTACCAAAGATCTAGAGCATATGGGAGCTTATGGGAATGAGGTGAAGACTGAGAATCGTCCGATGGTTCAACGATGGTTGATTGACCAATGTAAAAACTATATCGAAGAGTTTGGTATCGATGGATTTCGCATAGACTTGGCAGGGCAGATTGATCAGCAAACACTTACTGCTTTGAAGGAAGCTATCGGAGCCGATAAAATTGTTTATGGAGAGGCATGGATTGGTTCGAATGACCCTGAATTTGAAAATAATCCTGACTGGGATTGGTACAAGGAAGATGCGCCAATAACCTTTTTTCAAGACGATTCTCGTAACGCATTCAAGGGCCCAGTATTCACACTTTCAGACAAGTATCAAGATCGTGGATGGCCGGGAGGCAAGTTCGATGAGCGCGAAAATGTAATGAAGGGGCTGGCAAATTCTTTTGATACCGATAAGACACCGATTAGCGGAATCAATTACCTCGACATACATGATAATTTCGCACTGGCTGATCAATTTGCAGAAACTGATTTTGACGGTCGACTAGCCGTAGACCAAGATGCGTATCGTATTGCAGCAACTTTACTCTATACATCGCTTGGGCCTATTGTTACGCATGGCGGATCTGAAATCATGCGAAGTAAAGCCCATGCTCCACTAAAAGAGGTGGTGAAAATTACGAATGCCGGATTCAAAGTATACATGCATGGATATCGAGATACTTACAATCATCGTACGGCCAATCAATTTATGTGGGAGCAGGTAGGTAAGCGTCCAACAGTAACGAACAGAAACGACTATGCCATGATGCAGAAGTTCTGGAAAGGGTTAAACGATTTCAGAAAGTCAGAATATGGTGAGGTGTTTCGAGTTGATCAAACCCAAGAGAACTACTATCAGTTTATTCTTCCTGAAAACGAAGGTCAACTCGGCTACATGGTTGATGAGAAGGTTTTAGTTCTTCTGAATCCTTCGAAGGTTCAAGGGTATTTCGATACGCCGATGTTAAAGGAGGGAAGATGGCAACTAGTAGGCACCAAACAAGGTATTTCATTGCGTGGTATGAAACATGCTAGGCTACCTCAACGGCTCTATGGTGGCCAAGGCTATAGTATTAATTTGAATCCGGGAGATATTGCGATTTGGGTAAGAGACTAAAACTCTCGAGCTGCTATCGCTAGAGAAGTAATTGCCCCCCAGTAGGTAGTTAGAATTAGGATTGATGCGAAAGGTATCGGGATAGCAAATGCATTGATTCCCAAAAAAGCATCTGATATCATAAAAAGAAGACCTCCTAAACCTAATTGCATTCTGATTTTAGATCTTTTATTGAGTGCAATACTCATCGATAAACTACTCATTATTCCAATAACGGCAATATATCCAATAATTGCTCCTTGAAGTACTCCAGATACATTGGGCCAAATGAAATATAAAGTACTTATTGCAAGAGAGGCTGTAATCAGTAAAGCGATCCAGTGAAACTTAATTCCAAATCTTGCCCTAAATGCTCTAATAAATAAGAGGTGAGCGATTAGAAAAAATCCGAGTCCAAATAAAAAACCACCATCCCAAAGAAGAGCGAGGTCTCCTAAAAGACAAAAGAATAGGGCAGTCACCACTCTCGCTCCTAATCTTGAAATTTGCTTATTGCTCGAAGCTAGCAGTAAAACTAGCAAAGTAGTCAACCCTTTTGATATGCCATAAGCCCAAGTCGGCGCAGCATTTTCAAGAACCATTGAGGTTATACTCATCACAAGGATAGCGATAAGAAGAGATGTTTTTGTTGGGTACATGTTATAAATATAGAATTAAATCGTCATAGATACTTTAAGCCCGTTTCATTCAACCTTTTCACAAACCAAACTCATAGATATGAAAAACCTCTTGACGGTCTTTTACCTTTTTTTCACAACATCCCTATTTTCTCAGTTTGAAGTGTCGGGAGATGTGGTTGATGAGTTCGGAGAGCCACTAGCGTTCGCAAGTGTGATACTGCAAAATTCACAGGATTTGAATGAAGTCTATGGAGCAATAACATCTGAAGAGGGTGCGTTCTTCATTTCTGACGTGCCAAAAGGAAATTATAATCTCAAAGCATCTCTTTTAGGTTTTTCTAGTTATGAGTTTAGTCTTATAGTCGAGCAAGACTCGACTCCGCAAAGGATTGTTTTGAGCGAGTCAACAACAGCTCTTGATGAGGTGGTGGTTCAAGGAAATAGACCAACGATTCGTCAGTCTGCGGAGAAGTTAATTCTAGACTTGGAGAACTCAGAACTAGTCAGTTCTAATCTTCAAGATGTGATGAAAAATGTCCCAGGGGTAATTGTCATCAACGGACAATTGAGTTATGCGGGTCGTCGAAATTTGACCATTCTTATTAATGGTAAACGAACAGATTATATTGATACCGAGACTTTGTTGAGAGATTTCCCAGCAGATAATATTTCGCGTATTGAACTAATCCAACAACCAGGTGCTGAATTCGATGCTGAGGGTGGCGGACCGCTTATTAATGTCGTGTTAAAAAGAAACGCTAAGCTAGGTACCACAGGAAGTTTAAGAGTCCAAACAGGCTATGATAATGAGTCAGAGTACGGTACTTCAGCCTCTATCGCGAGTTATGTAAATCGGTTAAATTGGCGTGTATATGTCGGAGCTAGAAAGTCAGCCTGGAGAGAAGATTTATCTATTTTAAGAGAATTGGAGGGGGTTAACTATAACCAATCATCAGTTTCTCCTTATGATCCGCGAACCTACCAGTCTAGTCTCAATATTGATTATTACCTAGCTGAAAAACACTCTTTGGGATTGAATGCAACTTATTTAGAGACTGATTCAGATCGTATTTCAGCAAGTATTACTGGTATTCAAACCGATGGCTCTACTAGCGATCTTTTAACTGATAATCAGATTGATCGCCAAAGAAATACGACGAATATCAATCCTTATTATGAGTTTAAAGATGAGAAAAATAAGTTAGTCGCTGATTACAATTTTGTGCGATTCTCAGATATTAGCGAAAGTAGTCTCGTTCCAACTTTTCAGAACCAGGTGCCTTTTGAACCTCAACGATTTGATCAGGATGGTGCATTTGACGTGAACACATTTCGTTTAGATTATACCTACACTCCTTCTGAAAAATCTTCTTGGCAGATGGGGCTAAAATATGCAGATGTAGCTACAGGTAGCGATCTTAGGTCGTATTCTTTAGGGGATCAAAATAATCCACTTTTTGTTGATGCACAGAGTAATCAATTTTTAATTGACGAGACGATTGCGGCTATTTATTTGAAATGGAGTGCCTCGCTCGATCATTATAACTGGTCAGCTGGCTTGAGGTACGAGGATAGTCGAACGGCCGGAACCTCTACAAATACTGATCAAACCCTGGTTAGAGATATTGAACGTTTATTTCCTAGTGCGAGTCTAACACGTAAAATTACCGAAGAAATTTCAGCGGTTGCTTCTTATAGTTATCGAATCAATCGTCCTGATTACTCATCGCTCAACTCCTTTGTAAGTTATTACGACCCGTACACTTCAGAGCGAGGAAATCCTAGCCTACGTCCTTCGTTCACTCATAATCTTTCATTGAGCCTTACCTATGAAGGTCAACCCTTCTTTTCTTTAAGTAGACAAACGGCAAAAGACGAGTTATTTCTTTTGGTAACTCAAGACAAGGCCACTGCTCAGATATCACGCGCGACGGTTAATCTCGACAATTATGAGTCGTATCAATTTCAGCTTTTTGCGCCGATAGGCTTTATCGGAAAGGCATTTGACGGATTCACAGGTGTTATTGTAGACTACACTGACTACAGCGCTCCAAGTCTTGAAACTCCTTTGTATTTGAATCGTTGGAGTGCAACGTGGTTTACTAGTCTCGATGTGCAATTACCTTTTGGGATTTCATCATCTTGGTCAGCCTTCTACAATAGCGGAAGTCTAGAAGGGGTGATAGTTACTGATCACATTGCCAATTTTAATTTCTCTCTTAGCAAAACCTTCGCTGAAGAATCGATTAAAGTCAATGCTTCAATGGGCGATATTCTGAATCGAAAGTTTTATGGTCGTATTGATTATGCAGACGTAGATGCCGATGTCATTAGCGATTGGTCTCGTCAGACCCTACAACTTCAAGTGACTTATAATTTCGGATCGAACTTTGGAAAAAATAAACAGCGTGGAAATGGTTCAGCCGAAGAGTTGTCTAGGATTGGAGACAACAACTAGTTTTAACTTTTTTCTTACGACACATTTCACTAGTTTGCCGACTTAATTCCTAACAATGAGTAGAAAATCACAAGAAAAATTCAGAGAATTCCATCGCTATCTCGGATTCTTTTTAGCTGGAATTATGGCTGTCTATGCGTTAAGCGGTATCGTACTTACCTTTAGAAATACAGATACCTTCAAGAAAAAGGAAGTCATAGAGGTAATTTTAGAGCCGGGATTAACCCCTGAAACTTTAGGTCCGGCACTAAAATCTAAAATTAGAGTCGAGAATACTAATGGGATACAGATATTTTTCAATGATGGAGGAACTTATAATATTACCACTGGAGAGACAAAGTATTCAGAAACTAGGTATCCGCGTTTATTAGAGAAAATGAATAAGTTACACTTGATGAATACCACTAATCCGTTATTCTGGTTAGCTATATTCTTCGGTTTGTCATTACTTTTCTTTTCGATTTCGGCTTTTTTCATGTTCAATACCGGCGCTCCTATCTACAAAAAAGGGTTGTATTTCGCTATTGCAGGTGCAGCGTTGACCGTTGTATTACTCCTAGTATAACTACTTTTTTAACATGAACTAATAAACAATTTGGCTATCTTCAGATGGCCAAATTTGTTTGATATGAAAAACACTCTTTTTGCGATTCTTCTCGCACTACCTATTCTTGCATTTGCACAAGAAAAAAAAGAAAAAAAAGGACTTCCTCTTGAGGCTGAACGCTTTTTTGAATTAAATACTAGCGAAGGTTCTTGGATGTCTGTTGATGTTCATCCGACCGGAGAAAAATTGGTCTTCGATTTATTGGGGGATATTTACGAATTGCCGATTAATGGTGGTCAGGCCACTCGAGTGACCGAAGGGCTGGCTTTTGATTCACATCCGAAGTATTCGCCTGATGGAAATTCAATCTTATTCATTTCTGACCGTAGCGGAGGCAATAATGCTTGGATCATTGATCGTGTAAAACAAGACACTATACAAGTAACAAAGGGAGATACCTTTAATATGCAATCGGCCGATTGGTCTCCAGATGGAGATTATATCGCCGTAGTTAAAGGCACTAGAAATTTTAAATTACACCTCTACCATCGTGAGGGTGGCTCAGGCACCCAACTAATTGATAAGCCTGATAATTTGAAGATTTCAGAACCTACTTTCAGTCCTGATGGTAATCATATTTGGTATTCACAGCGTCAGAATTCTTGGCAATACAATGCGAGTCTTCCTCAATATCAATTAGGAACTTATGATCTGACTGACGGGAAACGTAAGACAATGACGAGCCGCTATGGTTCAGCATTTGCTCCAACCTTATCTTCCGATGGCAAGTGGTTGGTTTATGGTTCACGATACAACGATCAAACGGGCCTAGTTCTGCGCGACTTAAACTCGGGTGATGAACGCTGGTTGGCTTATCCTGTGCAACGTGACGAACAAGAGTCGATCGCTCCGCTTGGAGTGTTACCGGCAATGTCATTTATGCCAGATAGCCAATCAATAATTGCCTCGTATGGAGGTAAGCTGAAGCGCATTTATTTAGATAATCGCGTTAGCGAGATTGACTTCAGTGTAAATGAAAAGGTGGCTATGGGGGCTCAGTTAAAATTTGAGTATCCTATCGAGGACACTGCCACTTTCAATGTTACACAAATTCGCGATGCAGTTGTTTCACCTGATCAATCAATGATTGCTTTTACTGCGCTGAATAGAGTATACGTAATGAGTCTTGCTGATCAAAAACCGAGAAGGTTAACTTCATTTGATTTCACCGAGGCGATGCCGACATGGAGCCCAGATAGCAAAGAAATTGCTTTTGTTACTTGGAATGAAACTGATGGCGGACACCTGTATAAGGTAGGACTATCAAAGCGTTCAAAGCCGGTAAGAGTCTCAGCTTCTTCTGCAGTGTACCAGAGCCCAGTATGGAGCCCTACAAATCGAATAGTAGCCTTCAAGGGACAACGTCAGCAATTCGAAGATTCAGATGGTCCTTATGCATTTATGTCTAAGTCTGACCTAGTTTGGTTTGCTCCAAAGGCAATGAGTCAAGAGAATTTTATCATCAAGGCCGACAGTTATTCTAATGCACACTTTGCTCAAAATGATGGCCGAATCTATTTGAATCAAAACGGAACTTTAGTTTCTGTGCGCTATGACGGAACTGATGAGAAGAAATACGTTTCTGTTGATGGTATTACCGTTTACGGTTCGGTTTATACCGATAACCATTTGTTGTCGGATGAGCCTGAAGCACCTTCTCGTCCGCCATCTAAAGCGAGCACTTTGTTACGAGCACCTAAAGGAAACTATGCGTTAGCCAAAATCAATAATGACATTTACATCGTAACCGTTCCTAAAGTCGGACCAGACGGAGTCAAAATCAATGTGAAGAATGCGAGTAATGCGGCATTCCCATCAAGAAAGCTTACGACTATGGGTGGCGAATTTCCTTCATGGGGTTCAGATGGAAATACGGTTTACTGGATGTTAGGTAATACCCTCTTCACATACGATATCGCCGCAGCGGAGGCTCGAGACAAAGAGATAGAAGATTTTAAAGAGGCCGAAAAGGAGGCTAAGGTTGCAGTGGCTGAGAAGAAATCGGATGAAGCCGATACGTCTGAAGAGGCTACAGAAACCGAAGAGACTGAAGAAAAACCAAAAGCACCAGAGGCCTATACTGCAGTTGAATCAACCGTTGCCGTGGAGGTGGCTCGTGCCTTACCAAAAGGAGTGGTCGTTTACACCCGAGCGACGGTAATGCCAATGGCAGGTGAAGATGAGGTTATAGAAAACGCAACTGTTGTAGTGGCAGGAAATCGCATCACGGGAGTTCATTCTTCAGAGGAAGAAATAGAGATTCCTTTAGGGGCAGAAACGATTGACCTTCAAGGGAAATATTTACTTCCTGGTTTTGTAGACACGCATGCACACCTTAGACCAAGTTGGGGCTTACACAAGAATCACGTTTGGGCCTATGCGGCAAATCTTGCTTATGGAGTAACCACTACCAGAGATCCACAAACCGGTACTACCGATGTGCTTACCTATGCAGATATGGTTGAGGCTGGTATGCTAGCAGGTCCTCGAATCTACTCAACAGGCCCGGGAGTGGGTTATTGGGGATATAATATTCAAAGTTTAGATCACGCAAGAGAGGTGTTAAAACAGTACTCAAAGTACTACAATACTAAAACCATCAAGATGTATTTGACAGGTAATCGCAAGCACCGCCAGTGGATTATTCAAGCGGCCAAAGAGCAAGAATTAATGCCAACTACTGAAGGGGGATTAGATTTCAAACTCAATGTCACTCAAATTTTAGACGGGTATCCGGGCCATGAGCACAGTTTTCCGATTTATCCGCTTTACAGGGACTTCGTAGATTTTGTAAAGTTTTCAGGAACTGCTTACACCCCCACACTTTTAGTTGCTTATGGTGGGCCTTGGGCTGAAAATTATTACTATGCGACTGAGTCTGTAAATGGGGACCCAAAACTGAACCGATTCACGCCAAAATCAGAACTTGACGCTAAATCAAGACGCCGAAATGCCGGATGGTTTATGGACGAGGAGCACGTATTCGAAGACCACGCCGTTTTTGTGAAAGACCTGGTTGAGGCCGGAGGTCTTGCAGGGGTTGGTTCACACGGTCAGCTTCAAGGTTTAGGTTATCACTGGGAGCTTTGGAGTATGCAAAGTGGAGGATTATCCAATTATGATGCACTTCGAGTTGCTACTATTTTAGGTGCTGAAGCAATCGGGCTTGCAAGAGATCTTGGAAGCATAGAAGTTGGAAAATTAGCTGACCTAGTTGTACTTGATAAAAATCCGCTAGAAAACATCCGTAACACTAACTCCGTTAAGATGGTAGTGAAAAACGGCTTCTTATACGACGGAGACTCACTAGATCAAATTTTACCTCAACCAATCAAACAAACTTATCCTTGGACTCAGGAGGCACCAGATGCTTCTCTCCCAGGATTGAAATTGAACTAATGAAGTACTTTTGCTTATTAGCACTGGCGGTCTGCACTAATTTATTTGGGCAGACCCCAGTAAACCCCGTCATTCAAAATTTCGGAACAGTTGTCGATGCCCCTTTGGCCGATTTAAAGCCAGATTCATCACTCGATTATAATATCGTAGTTGATCTGATGACTGGTGAAGAAGATAAAAAGGTAGTTGCCTTTTCAGTCAACCAATTGGCTCGGTTAATGAATCTGCATGTCATGGGTGGTGTTCCTAAGGAAAATATGAATGTAGTGGTAGCCGTTCACGGCGGGGCACTTTGGACTGCTTTAGGAAATGAGTTTTATCGTGAAAAATTTGGAGTAGACAATCCGCATGCTCCTCTCTACAAGGAACTTATCGATCAAGGAGTTAAAATAGTAGTTTGCTCGCAAAGCATGTTCAAGAGAAAGGTAGATAAATCAAAGTTGCTACCCGGTTTTGAGGTGGCAACTTCAGCCCTTACCACTTTAACCATGTATCAGCTTAAAGGATATGCTTTACTGCGTTTCTAAAAGCCCGACTAAATCGTCGGCTACTCCAGCACCAATAGCTACTCCCATACCGCCCAATCTCGCAGCTACAAATACATTTTCAGAGGCCTTTTTAACAATCGGATTTTTCGATTTTCCAAATGCCATAATACCCGACCAATTGGATTCGATGCTTATCTCTATTCCCGGTAAAATGAGTCTTTGTAGATCTTCTTTTAATTGATCTAGAATAGTGTCGTTAGGTTCAAAGGCTAGGCTCGTTTCACCTGTTTTATCTAATTGCCTGCCACCACCAAGAAGTATGCGGTTGTCGATTGTTCTGAAATAGTGATATCCGCGATGATAATGAAAAGAACCTTTAAGATGTAAGTTGGGAATAGGCTTGGTGATGAGTACTTGTCCCCTCCCTGGTTTCAAATCTAATTCAGGGAGAAGTAATGAGGTAAAAGCGTTGGTGCATAATGCGACTCTTGTGGCTCTGAATTCTACTGTTTGTTTATTCGAAACGGTATGAACTCGGATGGGGTAGGTGTCAGACTCCATCTGGGTCACTTCGCACCCGGTATAAACCCTAATTCCCAATTCAAGAGCTAAATCTATCAGGCTTCCCATCATTTTCCCTGTATGAATGGTTCCCTCGAACTGATGCTTAATGAGATGAGTGACTTTCTTTGAAAACGGGTAGTTTTTAAGGTCTTTGGTTACCTCTGAAAAGGGTGCGCTCGGAAAGACCTTATCTAAAAGATTATTATAAAATTCAATGCGATCACAAGCTGACTGGTCAAAACCTAATTCATACCCTCCCACAGGTTCAAACTGTAGGGCATCATCCCCTAGTAGTTTTCTAAGTTCTCTAATTCCGCGATAGCGCTTATCTGTTAGCGTTACTAGTTCGTCTTCACTGCATTCTTTGAGATCGTCGTCGAGTTCAGAAATAGATCCGAAACAGGCAAATCCTGCATTTTTCGTACTTGCACCACTCGGGAAAACACCCCGTTCAAGAATAGCAATAGTAGCATTGGGATGCTTTTTTTTGTATTTGATAGCCGTAGATAAACCAACGATTCCCGACCCTACTATGATCAAGTCATAGCTGACAAACGAAACTCTTTCCCAATAGCTCAACATCTTTAATTTACTTTGAAATAAAACTACTAGTTTTAAAAGAAATACCCATTTATGCTTAGAAACCTTTTATTCTTGAGGTCGGCTTATATGCTGTTATTTATAGGAGTTATTGCTGTTAATGGAGCTGCAAACGCTCTTCCAATAAATGGCCTAACTACGGGAGCTGTTTCTGATCTTTATCCGAATTTATTTACGCCCGCCGGTTTTGCGTTTAGCATCTGGGGATTGATTTATTCTGGACTGTTAGCGTTTTTGGTAAGAATTTTAATCACTTCTGATACGCAACTAGTGAGTAAATTATTTCCTTGGTTTGCCATAAATAGTCTAGCGAATATGGCATGGATTTTTGCTTGGCATTATTTACAGGTGACCTTGTCAATGGTATTGATGTTAGTATTATTAATGAGTCTTGTATTTCTAACAGAGCGATTAAAGTCTTATACTCCATCATCGAAGGAGACTCGTTTTTTTAGTGCAGTCTTTGAAGTTTATTTAGGGTGGATCACTGTTGCAACCGTAGCAAACTTCACTGCTTTACTTGTTGGTTTTGATTGGAATGCTTTTGGTATAAGTCAAGAGAACTGGATGCTCATGATATTTCCTGTGATTGTACTGATTGCATTGGTTGTTTATTTTAAACATACGAGCTGGGTTTACTTATTACCTATTATTTGGGCACTCTACGGTATTCATTCTAAACATCTAGGGGTGTATCAAGGGCAATTTCCTTCTATTATACTGAGTGTAAAGACTACAGTCGTAGCAATTATAATTGCTATAGTTATTAAGAATAAATACAAAGGTTTTATTCGAGATTATTGAAAGTAATCTCAGACGCTAAATATTGTTTAACGTTTTTTACAAATAATTAAACATTATTTGTTTACCTTTAAAAGAAAAATGAAAAAGTTATTCTTTGGTATTGTTGCCTTATCCGCATTGTTTTCTTTAACCAATTGTTCAGACGACGACGGTTATACCGCTAATCCGTCTGGAGAAATCCCGAATATTGTCGAAACGGCAGTTGAAGTTGATTTGCTAGATTCACTCGTTGCTGCCTTAATGAAGGCTGATGAAGAGTCTTCAACAAACCTTGTCCAAACTCTTAGTGGAGCTGGACCTTTCACCGTTTTTGCTCCAACTAATGATGCCTTTGCCGCTCTATTAGAATCATTACCCGGATACAGTTCGTTAGAAGATTTCGATACCGATACTGAGAAACGATTATTGGCACAGATTTTATCTTATCATGTTTTACCCACTGCGGTATCATCCTCAATGATTCAGGAAGGAATGACTGCTGAAACAGTTCAAGGGGGCGAACTCACTTTTTCCTTAGCAGGGGGTGTCAGAATTTCAGATGCTACCTCTGAAGATGCTAGAGTGATAACGCCAGATGTACTTACCTCAAATGGTATCGTTCATATTATCGATAAAGTTTTAGTTCCTCAAGAAGTTCTAGATGTGTTGTTGCCACAAAATACGATCGTTGATATCGCTGTTGCTACCGAAGATGTATCTATTTTGCGAGATGCTGTCATTAAAACATTCCTAGCTGACACCCTCAATGGAGACGGTCCATTTACCGTATTTGCACCAACTAATGCAGCTTTTCTAGCCTTATTAGACGCTCTTGGGAATAATTACAATGGTCTTGATGATTTTGATACTTCTGAGGAGTTAGATCTGCTAAAGAACATTCTTCTATATCACGTAATACCTGCAGAGGTAAAATCTACTGATTTAACAGCTGGAGAAGTAGCAACCGCTTTCGCAGATAATACTATTGAAATAATTGCTTCAGGCGACGGGTTCGTCATTGGAGATGCGAGTGAAGTAGATGCAACTATTGAAGCGGCAGATATTATTGCTTCAAATGGAGTGATTCATCTAATTGACAAAGTGTTATTACCTCAATCAGCATTAGACTTTTTCTCGAATTAAACTTCTTAAGTTTTATATCTTATTAAGCTCATCTTTAATTAGATGGGCTTATTTTTTATTTTTAGGATGAAAATTAGACTAGTATTATGAAAGACATTAAGTACTTATTGGCCTATACGATACCGGTAAGTTGTCTTATCGCTTTGGAGCTGAAAGGATTATTCAGTTTTTTAACAGTCGTATACGCCTTTGGTTTCATTCCACTGCTTGAGCTCGTTTTTTCGTCATCTGAGAGTAGTTATGCAGAAGAAGTTAAGTCGAACCGATTGAAGAATGTGTTATTTGATTGGATGCTATACTTAAATCTACCCATTCTCCTTGCAATCCTTGCTTATGGCTTATTGGTAATCACTAGTCAAGATCTAGCTAGCTATGAATTGGTAGGGCTTGTGTTTTCTATTGGAATTGTAGCTGGCACTAATGGCATTAATGTTGCTCATGAATTAGGTCATAGGCAAACTAAGACTGAACAGCTTCTAGCGAAGTTATTGTTATTGCCTTCGCTCTATATGCACTTCTTTATAGAACACAATTTAGGACATCACCGAAATATCGGTACTCCTGAAGACCCCGCTACGGCTAGAAAAAATCAATCAGTTTATCACTTTTGGTTTACCTCGATTATTGGACAAATTCGCTCCGCACATCAAATTCAGAAAAGACTTTTAGAGAAAAATGGTAAAGGCTTTTGGTCTTTGCAAAATGAGCTACTGCTTTTCTTCTTCGTAGAGTTGGGTTATTTAGCCTTGTTGTTTCTTTCATTTGGAGTTCAAGGTTTAATTTTTGGTTTGTTTATTGCTTTAGTTGGAGTACTCTTACTTGAAACAATTAATTATATCGAACATTATGGACTAGTTCGTAAAAAAGTGAATGATCGATATGAGCGAGTAACCCCTGCACATTCTTGGAATTCAAACCATGTTATTGGCAGAATGGTACTATATGAGCTGACACGTCACAGTGATCATCACCATCGCGCTTCTAAAAAGTATCAGATATTAGAAAGTATTGAATCTAGCCCACAACTGCCCTTCGGATATACTACTTGTATGGTACTTTCCTTGATAACCCCTTTATGGTTTAGTCTGATGAATTCAAGAATCTCCTGAACTATTTAGGCCTTTCAAACAAATTTTAATTTCAAAGCCAAAGAGCCGAACCCATCTACTTTGCAGTCGATATGGTGATCCTTGTCGATTAAAACGTTTCCGTTAGAATCGTTAATAAGAGATACTTTGTTCTGCTCGACTTGTGTTCTAAAATGACAAAAGCCCATCCTATCGAATGGGCTTTTGCGCTTTTTGTGGTACCTCCAGGAATCGAACCAGGGACACACGGATTTTCAGTCCGTTGCTCTACCAACTGAGCTAAGGTACCGACCTTGCTTGCGTGCAAGCGGGTGCAAATATAATTTTAAAATTACTACTAAAAAATAAAAGGAAGAAAAAATGGTCCTAAGCGCCTAAATCACGATCTTTAAGCGGTGAATTTGACGATCGACATAGGGAATACGCGTTTCAAAACTGCTGTATTCGATGGTAAAAACCTCACCGAAGTTAAGGCTTTCGACAAATCTGCCTTTGAGGAGGGGTTGAGAGGAGTTTTTATCCGTCACCCGAATATTCAAAAAGCTATTATTTCATCGGTAGCTGAGTCGTTCACGGATCTCGTTGGTATTTTACCTCAGAATGTTCAGGTTTTTCATTTAGACGCCAACTTACCCCTGAATTTTAGATCTAGATACGATGATCTTAGCAAGCTAGGGGCTGATCGAAAGGCATTAATCGCAGCAGCGGTGGTGAATTATCCGTCTCAAAACGTTTTAGTTATTGATCTGGGAAGCTGTGTAACCTACGACCTATTAGATCGCTCCGGGACACATCATGGCGGTGGGATAAGTCCCGGTTGGCAGATGCGTCTAAACGCGATGCATACATTCACAGGTCGCCTTCCGAAATTATCGACTCTAGAAAATCTCGTTGAAAAAGAAGAAATTACCGGAACTAGCACTCATGAGGCGATGTCTAATTCTACTTTTTTCGGACTCTTAGCTGAAATCGATCATCGTATAGAATATTACAAATCAGAATTTCCAGATTTAACAGTGATTTTAACAGGTGGAGACGCTCCAGTCTTTTCAGTCCGCTTAAAAAACCGCATATTTGCCCATTCTAATTTTCTTTTAGAAGGTTTAAATGCGCTCTTAGAGCACAATCTATAGTCAATGAAATTAAGACTTACCTTACTTGCGATCTTCACATCGGTAGTTCTATGGGGACAGAATGGAACCGTTTCACCTTACTCTTATTTTGGTTTAGGCGATTTTAGAGCAAAATCAACAGTTGAGAATCGAATGATGGGTGGACTCTCTATGTTAGGAGATAGTATCCACATTAATCTTCAAAATCCTGCCGCTTATGGCACGCTGAGACTCACTACTTACGCGGTTGGGGCTCACAATAAGAATTATAGCTTTAAAGCGGCTAATGAAGCTGCTACTGATGAGATTAGTGATCGAGGTCGAGTGACTAATCTAGATTATTTAGTACTGGCTTTTCCTTTAAGTCCAAAGTCTTCTTTTGCTTTCGGTATTATGCCTTTTAGTAATGTAGGTTACGATCTGTTTAAGACCTCACTGAATGCTAACCAGGATGAGGTTAGTACAAGTTACCGAGGCTCAGGAGGGATCAACCGTGTTTACTTAGCGACTGGATATCAACCGACAGAAGGATTGAGCTTTGGTATTGCCGCTCATTATAATTTTGGAAATTTAGCTTACGATCGCTATCAGTCAATTGATGCCGTTCAGCTAGGAACTTTCGACCAGCGTGAAGTGACTATTTCAGGATTTGATTTTACACTCTCGGCTATAGCTGATCGTAAGGTGAAGTTAGGAGCCAAAGAATATCGTTTTCATGCCATGTTTAACCGTGAACTGCAAATGAATCTTAATGCTTCTAACACCCAAACGCTTGGTACTTTTCAAACGGCTAATGGCGCTACAAGGGAGCGTCTCGATGTGAATTTGGGGACTCTTGCAGAGACTACGGTAGAAGTTCCGTCTAAAACAACTTTAGGTCTAGGTATAGGAAAAGATCGTAACTGGTTTGCGGGTCTTGAGTACAGTAATCAGGATATGAGCCAGTTTAGAAACGATTTTCTTGCGGTTAATAATGCGACCTACACCGCTGCAAGTACTCTAAAAGTTGGAGGTTATTATGTCCCTGATTATGCAGCAATTAACGGGATTTATAACAGAATAACGTATCGTGCCGGATTTAGAATGGAGAATACAGGGCTTTTAATCGAAGGAGACGAACTTCAGAATAAAGTTGTTTCGCTAGGTTTTGGCATGCCAATTGGTAGTACAGCTAATGATCGTTTTTCAAATTTAAACATCGGACTGGAGTTAGGTAAGCGTGGTACTTCGACTTCAACACTTGTTGATGAGCATTATTTTGGATTGAATGTTGGCTTATCGTTAAATGATCGTTGGTTTGTTAAAAGAAGAATTAATTAGTCCAAAAAATAGTATTTTCGAACCCTTAAACTAAAAACGTATTATGAAAAAGAATTTATTCATGTCGTTCTTTGTTGGGCTTTATGGTCTTTCATTAGCTGTTGCTCAGGCACCTAATCAAGAGTGTCTGACGAATCTTTCAATTTTTGTTGAGAGCGCTAAGGTTAAAAATTATGATGCAGCTTATGAGCCATGGAAAATGGTTTATGAAGCTTGTCCAGATATTAACCGTGCGAACTACCTCTACGGTGAGCGTATTCTTAAGTATAAGGTTGAGAAGTCAACGGGTGAAGAGCATGATGCTTTTGTTGTTCAACTTTTAGAGTTGTATGATAAAGCAGCACAATACTATCCAAAATATTACAGTGTTGCTGACACCGCTATTGACAAAGTACTTTTAAAGCGTTCTGAGAAGAAGATTACTGATGAGGAGATCTATACCCAACTAGCTGAGGCTTTTGCTGCAGATCGTAAAAACTTTAGTAACCCTCAGGCGTTATATCTTTATTTTTCTTCTTTAGTTGACTTGCAGGCAGACGGTAAGAAGGAAGTTCAAGAGGTGTTCGATGTTTACGATGAAGTAGTTGCGAAAGTCGAAGAAGAAAATGCTGCCTTAACGGCTCAAATCACGAAGTTACTTCCTCTAGAGGAGGCTGGAACTATTAGTGCTAAGGACGCAAGAAGATTGAAAGCTTACAGCACCAATTCTACTTCATTTGGTAAGATTGCCGCAAGTATCGACTCGAAATTAGGTGCACTGGCAGATTGTGAGAACCTGATTCCACTTTATGAGAAAAGCTACGAAGAGCGCAAGACTGATGTGAAATGGGTAAAGAGTGCAGTAGGTCGTATGTTCGGCAAAGAATGTACTGATGATCCGATGTTCAAAAAGTTATTTGAAGCACAGTTAGCGCTTGAGCCTTCTGCAGACGCTTATCTTTATGGAGGTACCCTAAAGCAAAAGGCAGGAGATACTAATGGCGCTATCGCTGACTTTAATAAGTCTGTGGAATTAGAAACGGACAATCTGAAAAAGTCAAATATCCTTTATAAAATTGCCACTATCGTTCGTAAGAATAGCAAAGTTCAGGCGCGTAATTACTTGAACAAAGCAATTGCAGCTAACCCTGCAAACGGTAGAGCATATATTCTTCTTGCGGCACTTTATGCGGACAGTGCTAACGAGTGTGGAGAAACTCAATTTGACAAAAGAGCAGTATACTGGTTAGCAGCTAAGACTGCAGCTAGAGCGGGACGTGTTGATCCTTCATTGAAGAGTGCGGCGAGCAAGGCTGTAGCTTCTTACGAAGCGAAGGCCCCGTCTAAGACGGATATCTTTAACTCAGGCCGTGCAGGAGAGACGATCAATTTTTCATGTTGGATGGGAGGAAGCGTAACGGTACCTAACTTAAATTAATTCTGTCTGAATACAGAAGGTTTACATACTAAAATCATCAGCATTGCCACAACACTTGTTGTGGCAATGCTGTTTATGGCTTGTAACGAAGAATTTAAACAGGCAAGCCTCACTGAAGCTGAAAAGAAGCTTCCTCAAGGTGTGGTTGAAAATCTAGAAATGCTCTATACAGAGTCTATAAGACCCCTTTCAGTGCTTCAGTCGGATAGTACAAGAGTTATTGCTATTTTGAGGGCCGATCGCAACGAGAATTACGAGAACCGCATGTTTCCTTATCAGCTTTTTCCTGAAGGTCTACACTTGACTTTCTTTGATGATAATAATCAGCCTACTGAGATTTTTGCAGACTCAGCCATTTATTATTCTTTAACAGGTATTATAGATCTGCGTGGGAATGTCAGAATTAATACCCATGACCATAAAGAGCTCACTACTAGTCAGCTTTATTGGAGTAGATCTAGAAATTGGATATTTACAGAACAGACTTTTGAATTTGAAAATCCTGAAGAGGGTACCGTAATGACCGGTGAAGGAATGGAATTTAGCCGAGATTTTTCTTCCCTTCAAGCGATGAAGACCCGAGGTATTTTACAAATATCAGAATCTGAGAATTAAGTTTTAGTTTGTTTATTTTTGAGTATGATAAAACTCTTACGTTATACGGAGTACTTGTATTTGATGGTTGCTTTTTTTTCAGGCTATCGTCTAATTGAGCTTTTAGGAACAGAAAGTGACCAACGACTATTGTTCGGAGCCTTTTTTGTTATTTCTATTGGTATGTTTTTCTTTCGAAGAAACTATCGTAAAAAATTTGAAAAGCACGAAAAGGGGCAATAAGCTTTGAGCCATTATCTATTACTTATTCTCATTGCACTTGTGCTTTCCGCTTTCTTTTCAGGAATGGAGATCGCTTATGTGTCTTCAAATCGAATTCATATCGAGCTCGAAAAAAAGCAGAAGGGGCTTTTAGCGCGATTACTTTCTAAGTTAACTGCCTCACCATCTCGGTTTATAGCTAGTATGCTTATCGGTAATAATTTGGCATTGGTGATCTATGGTTACTATATGGGGAAATTGCTTCTTGAAGTGTTACCGATAGTAACCCCTCAAAGCAATGCGATAGTAACCTTAGTTTTCGGCGAATTTCAACTACTAACACATACGCTAATTTCAACTCTTGTCATCCTTCTTACGGCGGAGTTTTTACCTAAGGCCATCTTTCAGATTTACGCGAATACCCTCATGAAGGCTTTGGCACTCCCCGCTTATATTTTCTACAATCTTTTCTCAGGTTTCTCTTGGATGGTATTAAAAATCTCTGATTGGGTACTTAGATTGGTAAAAGCGGATGCTGAAAATCCGCAGGCTACTTTCACAAAAATAGAGATTGGGGATTACATTAGTCAACAGATGGAGTCTGCAGCTGATAATCAAGAAATTGATGCTGAAGTTCAAATCTTTCAAAACGCACTTGAATTTGCAGAGGTAAAAGCAAGGGAGGTGATGATTCCTAGAACAGAAATCACCGCTGTGGAATTAAGAGACTCTATTGCATCTTTGAGATCTGTTTTTGTAGAGACCGGATTCTCTAAAATATTAGTTTATCGCGATCGTATCGACAACATTGTAGGACATGTTCACTCTTTTGATCTTTTCAAACGTCCGAGAAGTATTAGAACCCTTTTGAAGCCTGTCGAATACGTTCCAGAAACTATGCCTATTCACGATATTCTGAATTTGCTTACCAAGAAACGAAGAAGTATGGCGGTGGTCCTAGATGAATATGGGGGCACTTCTGGCATCCTTACTATCGAGGATATCGTTGAAGAATTATTTGGAGAAATCGAGGATGAGCACGATGTTAGTGAGCTCATAGAAGAAACGGTAGAAGAGGGAGTTTATCTGTTTTCTGGAAGACTTGAAGTAGACTATTTAAACCAGACGTATAAACTCAACCTGCCCGAGGAGGAGCAATATGAAACGCTCGGAGGATTGGTTATGGATCATACCGAGGCAATTCCCGACTTGGGCCATCAAATAGAAGTGAAAGGTTGTCGACTCACCGTAGAAGAAGTGTCGAGTAATCGAATCGAACAAATACGACTTGAAATAAAGCCGTCTGAGTAGCTATAAACATTTCGATACATCGAATAATTTAAGTAGTTTCGCAGACCTAAAACACTTAAGATCATGGCGATTTTAAATACCATTCGTAAACGTACCAGTGTACTTATTATTGTAATTGGCCTTGCGCTATTCTCCTTTGTTATTTCTGGTATCTTTTCCAGTAATGCCTTTCAGTCGGGAGATTTCTCGAATAATGTAGCTGAGGTAAATGATACTCCGTTGTCAATTGAAGACTTCAGACAGAGTTTAGAAATCTCTTCAAATGCCTACGGACAAAGTTTTTCAAACAGTCAACTTGTGAATATCGTTTTCGATCAAGAAGTTCGTAAAGAAATATTGAAGCAAGAGCACGAAAAGCTTGGGTTGAATATTGAAGGAGATCAAATTGTTGATTTTATTCGTACATCGGGTTACGCAAACATTCCTGCCTTTCAAAATGATGAAGGATTTTTTGATGAATATGTGTTCAAGGCAACGGTTGCGAGCTGGAAAGCCACTAACCCAGCCCAGTACGACGCTTGGTTGATTGATGAGGCTAATATTATTAGTGCGGCAAAAGAGCAGATATATTTCAATTTTGTAAAGGCGGGAGTTTCGACTTCATTACAAGAAGGTGCACGTACTTTCAAATTTCAAAATGACAAGGTAAGCTTTGACTATGTTCAGCTTCCTTATTCAAGTATAACAGATAGCTTAGTAAGCGTTTCGAAAGAGGAAATTGCTACTTATGTCGCAGAAAATTCAAAGCAATTCAAGCAAGAAGAAGCGAGAGATTTGCGATATGTATTTTTTCAAGAGAAGCCTTCTAAGGCTGATGAGGACGCTGTATTAGCGCGAATCACCTCACTTTTAGAAGATCGTGAAGAGTATAACGAAGAAACTAAGGGTAGTGTCATCGTTCAAGGATTTAAAAATACAACCGATGAAGCTGATTTCATTCAGCGTTTCTCTGATGTTGCTGGCAATTTAGAATATCGTACAGCAGAAACACTTCCTGCGGTTGCAGCTGTACAGATAACACTTCTTGCAAAAGGAGCAGTTTATGGGCCTTACAAGGATGGTAATACCTACAAGATTAGCAAACTTGTTGATTCTAAAAAGAATGGCAGTGTTCGTTCAAGCCACATCTTAGTTGCTTATAAGGGAGCAGATAGAGCTGCATCTACCGTTGAGCGATCAAAAGAAGAGGCTAGAACTAAAGCTCAAGAATACCTTAGAAGAGCACGAAGCGGTAATGAGGCTTTTGCTGATCTAGCGCGTGAAGGGTCTGACGGTCCCACAGGTTCACAAGGAGGAGATTTAGGTTTCGTAAACGAAGGTGTGATGGTAGATGCTTTCAACGATTACATTTTTGATAACCCTGTAGGTCGTATTGGTTTAGTTGAAACTGAGTTTGGTTACCATGTGGTTAAAGTTGAAGCTAAGCGCGATGTGTATTCTGTAGCTACAGTGACGCTTCGTATAGAACCTTCTGAAACTACAACCAATACTTTATTTACTGATGCTACTTCATTCGAAATGAAGGTGTCAGATGCTGAACCTAATGCATTCTCAACGATTGCTAATGAAGGCGGCTATACGGTACGTCCTATCTCGCAACTCAAAGTTTTAGATGAGAACCTCCCTGGCTTAGGTGCGCAGCGAAACATCGTGCGTTGGGCCTTTGATTCAGACAGAAAAGTTGGTGATGTTAGTCGTTTTGATATCGCTGGCGGATATGTAATCGCTCAAATGACTAAGAAGTACGAAGAAGGAGTTCAAACTCCAGAACAAGCTTCAGCTAGAGTACTTCCTATTCTTAGAAAACAGAAAAAAGCAGCCATGCTTAAAGATCAGTACGGATCTTCAGATTTTGAAAACCTAAAAGGTCAGAGTGCCGCTAACGCAGGATCTGCTTTAGCTATGACTACCCGTTCAAGTGTGATTTCTGGAATCGGTTCTGAGCCATACGTTGTAGGAAAAGCACTTGCATTAGACGAAGGTCAAACTTCTTCACTTATTGAAGGGGAGTACGGGGTTTATGCACTTAAAATCACTGAAAAGAATGAAGCTATAAGTCTTGCAACTTATGCTCCGTTTACAGAGACGATTGCTGCTCAGCGCCAGAATCAAGCGGCAGCAAATGCTTTCTATGCACTTAAAGAAAAGGCTGAGATAAAAGATAACCGCGCGATTTTTTACTAGTAGATACAAAGCTCTTTGAGCTTCAGAATAGTCGAATATCCCTTGTCTTTTAGATAGGGGATATTTTTTTTGCCGGTAAATAAGGCAAAGTCTCCGCCCCATGCGCCTAGTGAGGTAAATATTCCCTCAGGCCGATCAGCAAATAATTGATCAGCAATGGTAGTGATACCTAATCGAGAGGATAATAGATTTTCTTGCTCTAATAGCAGTTCTTCGAAGCGATTGATGTCTAAAGCCTCTTCACTTATGGCTGTACTTAATTTCGAAAGTTCATTCAAGAAATGATCAGAGCTTTGGGCCTTTCTATAATGCGCTATCGCTTCCCTACTGTTCATCTTCTGATTGAGATAAACAAGGTGTAATTCGTCTGTAAACGTTGGCCTCCAGTTGACCGGGGTGACACTCACCTCTTTACCGATACGTTGAAATCGAATAGGGCCCTCTGCGGTTGCGCAAGCTATGTCATATCCACTTCCTTTAAAGCCTAGATCTAAAAGTTCATAGGCGTTTACCGATGCAAATTGAGCCAGTGCCGCAATTAGTGTAGATGAAGAACCGAGCCCCCATTCTCTATCAAATTCAAGAGTCGTTTCTAGAGTAAAAGAATGGTCAAAGTCTGGATTCAGTCTACGAGCCGCTATCAACAATTTAGAAAACGTGTTTGCAACCTCTTCTGAACTAGTCTTTAAAGGTGCTAGACTTTTAACATCAATCTCAGCTTCAAACCAAGTATTACCCGTATAATCTACCGCCTTACATTCAATATTTTTTGACGTGTCGGCTTCAAAGTAAAATCGCTGACCCAATTTTGTGGGCAGTGCGAACCCAATGGCTCCGTCTAGAACCCCATAGGCACCGCTGATGAGAAGTTTTCCTTTAGTGTGGTATTCTTTAATGGCCATCCCTTAGTTTAGTTAAGGCCTCTTTAACCGCCGAATTTGTTACCGTTTGTTCGCTGAACTGTTTACTTATGATTTGCTTTTCATGTTCATTAGCGCCTAGTGCACTAAGCAGATTTAAAAGATGCATTTTCATGTGCCCTTTTTGAATACCGGTGGTGACGAGAGAGTTTACAGCTGCAAAATTTTGTGCGAGACCCGCAACAGCCACAATTCGCATGAGTTCTTTCGCCGAGGGCTTGTCTAAAATCTCTAGGGATCTTTTTACGAGTGGATGTAAGGAGGTTAATCCGCCAACGGTTCCGAGCGCCAGAGGGATATCTAACCAGAAGTGAAGGGTATCATTTTCAATTTTTGCCTGGCTAAGCGATCGGTATTTGCCGTCTCTTGATGCATAGGCATGGACTCCAGCCTCCACCGCTCTAAAATCATTACCCGTTGCGATAATTACGGCATCCACACCATTCATAATTCCTTTATTGTGTGTCACTGCCCGATAAGGTTCTTCGCGCGCAATATTGACCGCTCTGACAAACTTCTTGGCATAGGATTGAGCATCTAGTTGGTTTACGCCTAATTGTTCAATAGGAGTGCTTACACTTGAGCGTACTAAGCAATTGGGTACGTAGTTGCTAAGTATACTCATTACCACTTCAGGTAGCTCATCTGCTTCGAAAGTTAAGGTTGCTGCGTTTGTAAAAGATTTAGCAAGCGTCTCTAAACAGGTGTTTATAAAATTAGCCCCCATTGCGTCAGCAGTTTCAAAACGCAGATCGATTTGATAATAGCCTTCAAGAGCATTTGTCTTATCGATAAGTTGTACACTTTGTATACCCCCTCCACGGCGCTCCATACTTTCGGTAGTCGAGCTTAGTTCGTTTAAGAATCTAGAGGTATTCTCATCGAAAAAGCGATTCAATTTTTCAGTCGGTCCATAATAGTTCAGGTGTATTTGCCCTACTTTCTCTGTGCCTAAAACTTCTGTTTTGAATCCGCCTTTGGTGCTCCAAAATTTAGCCGCTTTACTTGCTGCCGCTACTACTGAACTCTCTTCAATGGCCATAGGAATGGTATACCATTTACCATCAATTAAGAAGTTAGGAGCTACTCCTAGTGGTAAGTAGTGATTGGTTAAAGTGTTTTCGATGAATTCATCGTGAATTTTCTGAACTTCAGGGTTTGAATGATTATAAGTCTCGAGGGTAGCTTTAAACGCACTCGGATTTTCCCCATGGGTTTCGGCAACCCAATTGATCTTTTCAGCTTTGGTTAACTTTGAGAAACCTTCGATTTTCTTTGACATTCGGCTAATTTGAAAGCAAAGATAAGGATTAGGCTGAGCTTTAGTATTCGGTAAATATTTAGTAAACTTGATGGTTTATAGATATCTACACGATGAAAAAATTCCTTTTTTCTGCCCTTGCAGTACTTGTTAGCAGTTTTTCTTACTCACAACAATCGATCACTCTTGAAGAAATATGGTCAGGAGCCTTTTCTACAGACGGAATTGCGAACTTACGGTCTTTAAATTCAGGAGATGCCTATACAGTACTTGAATACAATGAAGGCAAGAGTCAGATTGTGAAATATCGTTATAGCGATATGCAATCTGAGGGTGTGCTTTTGAGTTCAGGTGATGTTATTCCTAGATTTAGCGGATACACCTTCAGCGATGATGAAAGCCGCGTGCTATTGGCGACTCAGCGCAAACCGATTTTCAGACGCTCATCTGAGGCTATTTACTATGTTTATGACTTCAAGACCCAAGAACTTACCAAGGTGAGTGAATCTTTGATTCGAGTTCCTGGTTTTTCTCCAGATGGCTCAAAGTTGGCCTACACATTTGAAAACAATCTTTATGTCTTTGATATTGCTTCTAAGTCAAGTCGCCAACTTACTGAGGACGGAAAGTACGGATCAATCATTAATGGACACGCCGACTGGGTCTATGAAGAAGAATTTTCGTTGGTTAGAGCGCATCAGTGGAGCCCCGAAGGTACTCATCTCGCGTATTTAAAATTTGACGAAAGTCTGGTACCAGAGTTTTCGATGGATGTTTTTGGTACTGAGCTGTATCCGAGTCAATATCGTTTCAAATATCCAAAGGCGGGAGAAAATAACGCTATTGTAGAAGTACATGTGATTGACCTAGCTTCAGGAAACGATAGTCGCATTCCTCTTTCTCAAGACTACTACATACCGAGAATCCAGTTCATGAATCATAGTGAACACCTTTCGGTTCAGACGTTGAATCGTCATCAAAATCGTTTGATGTTATACAAAGTGAATATTAATAACCTTGAAGTGGCTACCCTACTCGAAGAAACAGATCAAGCTTATGTTGACTTAAACGATAACCTTACTTTCTTGCCAAAGGATGACTTTATTTGGACTAGCGAGCGCGATGGCTACAATCATCTTTACCTCTACAGTGCTGAAGGAAAATTGATTCGTCAAATTACAAGTGGTGAATTTGAGGTGACGAATTTTTATGGTTATGATCAAAAGAAGGATCGAATTTTCTATCAGTCTACCGAGCCTTCATCTATTGAACGTGCGATTTATAGAATTTCAACGAAAGGCAAATATAAAACCCGTTTAACGGCCCGTGCAGGAACGCATAATGCTCAGTTCTCTAAGGACTTTAAATATTTTATTGGCACCTATAGTAGCAGTACGACTCCCTATGAGTTTACCCTTCGCGATCCTAGAACGGGAAATGTTCTGAGTGTAATTAAAGATAATGCTGAACTTGTAGAGAAGCTTAAAGGGTATGACATCGCTCCAAAGGAGTTCGGAACCCTGAATGTAGGTGCGAATCAGCTGAATATGTATATGATTCGTCCGAATGATTTTGATCCTTCTAAGAAGTATCCGTTACTCATGTTTCAATATTCGGGTCCTGGCTCACAACAGGTAGCTGACCAGTGGATGGGTACCAATGATTACTGGCATCAAATGTTGGCAAGTCAGGGCTATATTATCGCCTGTGTGGACGGGCGCGGAACGGGTTTTAAGGGAAGAGATTTCAAGAAATCAACCTACTTAAACCTCGTAAAATTTGAGACCGAGGATCAAATTGCTGCTGCTAAGAAACTATCTGAGCTTGATTATATCGATGAGACACGCACCGGTATTTGGGGATGGAGTTTTGGAGGTCATATGAGTACTAACGCGCTTCTCAAAGGAAACGATGTCTTTGAAATGGCTATCGCTGTGGCTCCGGTTACAAGTTGGAGATTTTATGACACTATATACACTGAGCGTTTTTTACGTACCCCTGAAGAGAACCCAGATGGATATGATAACGAGTCGCCCTTCAATTATCCCGAACTTTTAAAAGGCAAATACTTATTGGTTCATGGCAGTGGAGATGATAATGTACACGTTCAAAACTCAATGCGTATGATCGAGGCTCTAATTCAGGCCAACAAGCCTTTTGATTGGGCGATTTATCCCGACCGAAATCACGGAATTTACGGCGGAAACACTCGACTTCATCTGTACTCAAAAATGACCCAATTCATTAAAAACAACCTTTAATTATGCAGACTTCAGAGCCAACATTTTTAGGGCATCCTAAAGGATTATTTTACCTCTTCTTCGCTGAGTTATGGGAGCGTTTTAGCTTTTATGGTATGCGTGCGCTTCTCACCCTTTATATGGTGAATGTCATATTTGAAGCCCTAACGAACCGTGACTTTGCAACAGCAGCAGTATATTCTTCCTATGGCTCTTTAGTATATGCCGGTACGGTCATCGGAGGGCGTATTTCAGACAACCTTCTTGGTCTGCGTAAGTCTATATTCTTAGGAGGTATTTTGATGGCCCTTGGGCATTTTGTTTTGGCTATCGAAAGCAATATAACCTTCTTCTTAGCCCTTTCATTGATCATTGTGGGAAATGCTTACTTTAAGCCCAATATTTCAACGTTTGTCGGATCATTATATTCGGATAAAGACCCGCGCAAGGATTCAGGATTTACCATATTCTACATGGGTATTAACATTGGTGGATGGGTAGCACCCCTTCTTTGCGGATGGCTTGCTGCCACATACGGATGGCATTACGGTTTCGGTCTTGCGGGAATTGGAATGCTAACTGGTCTCATCGTTTTCTATCGAGGAATAAAGTCTGGTGTTTTTGGCGATCAAGGATTGGCGCCAGATGATCAGGCACTTACCCAAAAGAAATTGGGGATTAGTCGAGAAAATTGGGTAACCATTTTGAGTGTTGTATCGGTTCCAGTTATGGCGTTGCTGCTGGCTTCCTATAGCCCAGTTCTTGGGGAAGACAATATTGTAAACCTCATTTTCAAAGGAGTAGGAGTACTTATATTAGCCTACTTGGGATACATACTCTATCAGGCCTCAGCAGACGAACGTAAGAAGCTGTTTGTGGCTATCCTGATTACCCTTTTCATGACGATCTTCTGGGGGTTTCACGAACTTTCAGGAAGTGTGATTACATTATTCTCTGCTAGAAACGTTGAGTTGACCTTTATGTCTGCCGCTCAAACAAATTCTTTGAATTCAATGTTTATCATTCTAATCGCATTTCCCATTTCGATGTTATGGACTTGGTTGTCTCGTCGAAATTTAAATCCTAGAACCCCTTATAAATTTGGAATGGGATTACTCTTTGCCGGTTCTAGTTTTTATGTGCTAGCTATCTCTGGTTTAAGCGCCAACGAGCAAGGATTAGTTCCTTTTAGTTACCTACTTCTCATGTACTTATTACTTTCTATCGGAGAGTTATTCATGTCACCTGTTGGGCTTTCGAAAATCACCTCACTTTCACCTAAGCGCATCGTAGCTTTTATGATGGGAGTATGGTTCTTATCCTCAGCATTTGCTTTTCAGGTGGTAGGTTTTATTGGTAAAAAACTATCGGTTGAGGGTGATTCTGCGGCTGCAGGTGGATTACAAACCCTTGATCTATACACCGATGGCTTTATGCTTATCGCTCAGTATTCTTTAGGTGCAGGTGTATTAGTACTCCTTTTCTCTCCGCTTATGAAGCGTCTTATGGGCGATGTACACTAGTAAAGCTAATGTCAAATAAAGACAGATAACTTCGGGTAGCTCTAAACAAACTTGGATTTGCTGAGGAGTTATTCGATAGAGACTTATAAATAAACTGGTCAATAGATTATTTATTATTTGTCCTACGGGTGCAATTAGACCTATGACACCGATGAGCATCACCAATGGTAATACTGCGCTAGCGATGATCGACAGCGGCAGCGCAAGAAGGGATAATTCTTCAAAATAAAACCCTAGAATTGGACTAACTGCTAGCTGCGCTGAGAATGAAATTGTTATTAATTGAGCACATTTTTTAAGTGGTTGAGGTAAATCGAATTGATCTAAGAAATAGAGACCAACGAAGATTCCTAATACTGCTGTAAAGCTTAATTGAAAACCTACATCGAAGACCCAGTAGGGCTTTATCATTAGGCAAATGAGTGCAGTAGCGATAAGCAGCTGCCATCGATTGATCGATCTTTTAAGTGATATGCCTAATTCGTAAAGAATAATGAAGATTAGCGCTCTAACAACCGACACGCTAAGACCTGTAAGTAGAGCATAAGAAATACTTAGCGCCATGCGAAACCCTCTTCTTAATGTAAAGGGAAGAACTAGACTCATCAGATTAAAGAATAAATAACAGAATCCGAAATGCATTCCAGAAATAGCCAGAATATGAGCTAGGCCAAGCTGCTGAAATGTTGTTTTTATTTCTAGGGCTAACTCAGATCGGTCTCCTAAGATCAATGCCCTATAAAATCCTACAAGAACGGGTGAAAATCCCATCTCTTCCCATTGTTTCGACATACTATTTCTAAGTGAAGAGACCCATCGAATAGGGAAATGAAATCCTTTTTCGGTTAGTTTTTGCCAGTTAGCCAGCTTATTGTGATTGACAAAAAGTACAAGCTGGTCATTGAACCCCTTTCTAGGAAGTTCTTTAATAAGGTAATAGGATTTGTCGATGGGGTCTTTGCTATAGACCTTAAAGTCACCACCTCTCCATCTAGCTTTATAGCGTAAGTGTTCTCGCGTATGGCCTTCAAAAGATTCGATTATAATGATGAGTGGTTTCCCCGCAGGTATTTCCTCTTTTGAATGAAAAGTAAGGGTGAGGTAGGCCGATAATATTGTTATAAAACACCCCATCGCAAATTCTTCGAGATATACCGAGGTGTATTGAGTGCTAAGGAGCCAACTGCAAATGGCAATCAGTACAATAAAAATAGAAGGTGAGTAGTAGTCGCTGAGTAAAATCCCGCTAATCCAAAAAGTCAGAAGCCTGACCGAGAAGTTTGCGGGTGTTTGCATAAATTGCTTTGGCAGTTCTTTCACTAGCTCCTGAGTCTCCAAGAACTTTCACTAGCTCATTATAATCTTGGGCCATACGCTCTCGAACGGTTCTATCAAGGAGTTTACTTATTGCAGTCTTTATTTTCCTTGGGCTACACTCATTTTGAATAAGCTCTTGAACTGCTGTTCGGTCAAGAATGAGATTTACAAGAGATATATATTTCAAGGTAACTATGCGCTTCCCGATCGCATAGGAGATGGGGCTGGTTTTGTAAACCACCACTTGAGGAGTGCCAATTAATGCGGTCTCTAGAGTTGCTGTGCCGCTGGTTACAACTGCTAAATGGGCTGCTCGAAGAAGTTGTTGGGTCTTTCCGAAAATGATTTTCGATCCGTTTAAGTAGGGCTCATAAAAAGACAGCGTTTGAGAGGGAGCTCCAGCAACGACAATATCAAAATCAGTAAAGTCCTTAGTGGCCTTTATTAGCTCGGGTAATATTCTGCTGATTTCTTGTTTTCGACTGCCTGGTAATAATGCGATAATCTTTCGATCACCGAGCTGGTTATCACCTAGAAATTGATTCGTGTCTACCTCACTGTTACTCGCCATTGCATCTATGAGCGGATGCCCTACAAAGTTAGCCTCGTAATGGTGCTTACGATAGAACTCGAGCTCAAAGGGTAAAGTAACGTAAAGATGATCGACATAGGCTCGAATCTTTTCAACTCTACTTGATCGTGATGCCCAAACTTGTGGTGCAATGTAGTAGTGAATCATAATGCCTTGCTCGTGTGCCCATTTTGCGATTCTCAAGTTAAACCCTGAAAAATCTATTAGAACAACGGCCGTCGGGTCAAAGGTTTGTATGTCCTTTTTGATAAAGTCAAAGGTTCTTCGAATGGTGCCCAAATTTTGAAGTACTTCAACAAATCCCATAAAACTCATTTCTGAGTAATGCTTTGAGAGTATGGCTCCAGCCTCTTTCATGGCCTCACCCCCCATAGCTCTAAAGTCGGCATCGTTATCGATAAGCTTTAGCGCCTTAATTAGGTTAGATGCATGTAAATCTCCGGAGGCTTCTCCTGCGATGAGGTAGTACTTCATTGGGCAGTTTGATTACAAGATACGATAAGCTTCTGCAATCTAATTTCAGTCTAATGGATTTTCCAGGAATTGATATGGGCCATACTGTGATGTGCCGTAAGATCGAAATGGGTAGGCACAATAGAAACATAGCCATCTTTAAGGGCTGCGATGTCTGTGTCTTCTCCTTCGTCTAAAAGGATAAAATCTCCGGTAAGCCAATAGTACTCTTTTCCTGTTGGGCTAACCCTTTTGTCAAAGCGCTCTTTCCAATTAGCTTTGGCTTGTCGGCAGACTCTCATTCCTTTCACGGCTGCGCCATCTGTTTTAGGAATATTCACATTGAGAACCGTTCCGCTAGGAATTCCTTTGTCTAAAGCCTCTTTCACAAGGGTTTGAACCACGCTTTTACAAGCCTCGAAATTAGCACCCCAAGAGTAGTCTAAAAGTGAAAATCCTATGGCTGGTATCCCTTCTACACCCGCTTCAATCGCTGCACTCATAGTTCCAGAATAGATCACATTGATAGAAGAATTTGCTCCGTGATTGATTCCAGAAACTACTAGGTCAGGTTGACGATCGAGAATTTCATGTAACGCAAGTTTAACGCAGTCAGCAGGAGTTCCACTGGTAGAGTAAGCCTGTAATCCCTTATATGCACCATCTAAATCGAGTCGGTGTACCTCTAGTGTATTGTCTATAGTAATAGCATGCCCCATGCCTGATTGTGGACTGTCAGGAGCGACTACTACCACTTCTGCAATCTCTTTTACAAATTCGATGAGATGATTGATGCCGGGGGCGTTATATCCATCATCATTAGTAACTAAAATGAGTGGTCGCTTCACAATGCGTTAATTTTTAGCCAAATGTAACAAGAATCGTAAGGCTGAACAGGCTCAATTTGCGTAAATTAGTAATGAATTACGACCAAAACAGCGATAATGAAGAAGAAATTTGGTTTGGGCTTACTCGTCCTACTCCTTGGCTTTGCCTCCTGCAGTTTTACTGAAAATCACAGCTTTGAAACAGATAATAAGGATAAACTCCTTATCGATTTAATCACTTACGTGTTAGAGAAGGGACATTACAGTCCTAAAGATTTAGATGATCAATTTTCGGCAGAGGCCTTTGATCGTTTCATTCAAGGGATGGATCCACTTAAGCGCTACTTCTTAGCGTCAGACATTGAATCTTTCGAAAAATACCGTCTGAGTATAGATGATCAGCTGATTAATAAGGAATTGGTATTTTTTGATGAAGTCTATGCATTACTTGTTAAGCGTATTGAAGAAGCTGAGGCCAGATACGAGCGATTACTTTCTGACTCTTTTGATCTTTCTTCTCCTTCGGTAGTTGAAATCGACTATGATGAAATGCCTTTCGTAATTACCAAAGCTGAACTCGAAGATCGTTGGTTACAACAACTAACTATTAGTCTTTTACCTGTGATGGATGCTCAACTAGAGAAATATGCTCGTGAGAACAAGGTTGAGGTATATGCCATCGAGAAATCTGTTCTTAATGAGTTACAAGAAAAGGCGAGAGAAGAGTTGAAGCGCACCTTTTACGAGTATTTTCATTTCATCGGGGAGTTAGATCGTGAAGATTACTTTTCAACCTACATCAATGCTGTGGTTGAAACCTTTGATCCGCACACTTATTATTTTGCACCTACTGATAAGGATCGTTTTGACATTGCCATGTCAGGTAAATTCGAAGGAATTGGAGCTCGTTTGCAGAAAAAACCCGAGGGAACCACAGTGGTAGAGATTATTTCAGGAGGACCTGTATGGAGAGCAAAGGCTCTTGAGGTAGGTGATGAATTGCTCAAAGTGAGACAAGAAGAAGGCGAAGCAGTAGATATTTCTGGTATGCGACTAGATGATGCTATTGAGCTAATTAAAGGGCCGAAAGGCACTACTGTTTATTTGACTGTGAAGCACACTACCGGTGTGGTTGAAGAAATTTCAGTGATTCGCGATGTCGTTGAACTTGAAGAGAGTTATGCAAAGTCAGTAAGAATTTCGGATGAAGAATCTGAGTTTGGACTTATTCATCTTCCTAAGTTTTACGTTGATTTTGAAGATTATAATCAGCGTAATGCAGCCATCGATGTTAAAGCTGAACTTGAGCGATTACAAGCAGAGGGCGTTGAGGGCGTTGTTCTAGATCTGCGAGATAATGGTGGCGGATCTTTACAAACGGTAGTTGATATGGCTGGATACTTTATTGACCAAGGGCCAGTGGTTCAGGTTCGAACAGCTGGAGATCGCAGGGAGGTTCAAGAAGATCCTGAAAAAGGTATTCTGTATGATGGACCACTAGTGGTTCTTGTCAACGAACTTTCGGCTTCTGCCTCAGAGATTTTAGCTGCAGCTCTACAAGATTATGGTAGAGCGGTGATTATCGGTAGCGAACGCACCTATGGCAAAGGAACTGTTCAGAATGTAATACCACTCTCAAATATTATCCGGTCAAATGAACTGGGTGATTTAGGAGCGTTAAAAATTACTACTCAAAAGTTTTATCGAGTAAGTGGAGGCTCTACCCAACTAGATGGTGTGGCTTCGGATATTGTTATACCCGATCGTTACAGCTATATTGATGTTGGCGAGCGAGATCAAGATAATCCACTTTCTTGGGACCGAATTGAAACGGCCAATTTTACTCTATGGCATAAACAAATCGATTTCGAACGCATTTTGAAAAATAGTCAAGAACGATTAGATGCCAATGAATATGTTAAGTTACTAGATGAAGAGGCTCGTTGGATCAGTGAGCAAAGAGAAGACGATACCGCTTATTTAGATCTTAAATCGTATCGAAAGAATAAAGAGGACCTAAAAAAGAAGTCTAAAGAATTTGAAGCACTTGATAAATACGATACAAGGCTGAAATTTAGCTCTTTGCCCTATGAGCAAAGCCTTTTCACAAAGGATTCTATTCTTAGGGAGAAACGTGATCGTTGGCATAAAGAACTCGCTAGAGATGTATACTTAGAAGAGGCTATAGCAGTACTTAAAGATTTAAAGCGCTACACTTATAATCGTCCGAACCCTATCAAAGGATAGTTAGTCGAAGTGCGTTTTCAAACGATTAGCATCCATCTTTAAAAAGATATAGCACATCAAGCAGAAAAATAAAAGACTTGATCCTCCGTAACTAAAAAAGGGGAGAGGTATCCCTATAGTAGGTAACATACCCAACACCATTCCTATATTTATGCTAAAGTGAATAAAGAGTATAGAGGTGATGCCATAACCGTAGATTCTATGAAAAGTCTTCTTCTGGCGATCTGCGAGATAAATAAATCGCAGTAAAAGAGCTACAAAGGCAAGAATGACTAGGGTACTAGTAATAAATCCCCATTCTTCCCCCACTGAACTAAAAATATAATCTGAGTGTTGTGCAGGTACAAAATCTCCTTTAGTTCTAGTTCCTTCGAGAAAGCCTTTCCCTGACCACCTGCCCGATGCAATGGCTTGTTTCGCTTGGTAGGTGTTGTATCCGATACTTTGTTTAATGTTTAATAATCGGTCTTCGTTGGTTTCTAGGTTTAACCATAGTGAGAATCGATCTCTATGGTGTTGTTTGAATACCGAGTTATATACCCAGGTAGTTGAAGCTATAATGGCAAACAATATGACCGGATAAGAAATATTAAACCACAGGGGTGTTTTTAACCGTTTAGGCTTTATCCATAGATAGCTTAAATAAAAAGTGAGTACTCCAATGAAGGTGTAGGTCAATCCAAATTTTAATGTAGCAGCAAAAGCAAGGATAAATGAAACTACGAAGGTTAAATAATAGAGGGGTAACCCCTCTCTAAATAAGACAAGAAAAAGGGAAAAAAATACGAGTGCACTCCCCGGATCAGGTTGAGCGATGACTAGCATTGATGGCAAAACAAGGAGTAATACGGCATAGCCCTGGTGCACACTATATCTTAGATTTACTTGAGTGTCACTAAGGTATTTTGCAAGCGCCAAGGCAACGATCATTTTCATCAATTCTGAGGGCTGAAAATTAAAAGGTCCTAAGTCGTACCAAGAGGTTGCTCCAGCGATGGTCTTTCCAAAGAAGAATAGGCCTAATAATAGGGTAAGACCAATAAGATAGAATACACTTGAGAATCGTTCAATAAATTGATCAGGTATAAAACTGTAGAGAATGACTACAATTAGACTTAAAATGGCAAAAAACATTTGCTTGCCATAGAAAGTGCCTAGGTCGAGTAAGGGGCCAGACAAATCATTTCCTACAGTGGTACTATAGATATTTACCCATCCGAATCCGATTAAAAAAAGCAATAGAAATATGCTGATCCAGTCGAGTCTAAAAATTAATAGATTACCACGCATATTCGTTGATTTCAAAGGCTTGTCCGCTCGTTGGTTTAGCGTACTCTTTGGCCAAGGTTTTCTCTATCATTCGCTTTTCTAAATCCACTCGACTGATTTCACCTTTCAGGTATTTTTCTATCATGAGGGAGGCAATGTGCCCTGCGTATCTGTTCCCGTAATAGCCATGTTCAATATATACTGCAATAGCTATTTTAGGATCTTCGACAGGGGCAAAAGCGACAAAAACCGAGTGGTCAGTGAGCTGAACCTTCTCTCCATCGATACGAGTGTAGTTTTCAACAGTACCTGTCTTTCCAGCTATACGTATTCCAGGTATCTGTAAGAATCGAGCAGTCCCCGAGGTATAAACGGCTTCCATACCCTTCATTACAGGCTCAAAATGCTTTTCATCGATGGTGGTGTAACGCTTCTCTCTAAATTTATAATCAATATTATTTTCTCCTTCTACCTCCTTCAAAAGATGTGGAGTAATAAAATATCCACGATTTGCAATAGCCGCGGTCATATTGGCTAACTGAAGGGGAGTTGCTGCAACTTCTCCCTGACCGATAGCATTTGAAATCACGAACGTTGAAACCCATCGATTCCTTCCATAGGCGCGATCATAAAATTCGGTAGATGGAATTCTCCCCGGAGCCCCAGTGGGGAGGTCTGTTCCTAGAAAGTCGCCAAGCCCGAAACTTTTCATATGTGCTTCCCAAGTGTTATGGGCCTCAGCGGTAGTTTCGAATTTTCGATAGAATGACCTAAAACTTTCGGCAAAATAAGCGTTGCAGGAGTGAAGTAATCCTAAATTCAAATCGCGTACACCACCACCACAGTGGCACCCTCTTTTTACTCCAGCTACGTAAAAACCTTCATCGCAAGTATAAGTTGTTCTAGTGTTTATGGCACCTTCTTGTAATGCCACAAGTGCATTAAGCGCTTTGAATGGGGATCCTGGAGAGGGTTGGGCCAGAATTGATCGGTCCCAAGTAGGCCTTGAGAGGCTGTCGTAATACATTGCGGTATAGTTAACCGAGCGTTGTCGACCCACAAGGAGTGAAGGGTCATAGGTAGGGCCGCTGATCATACTTAGGATTTCTCCAGTCTTGGGTTCGATGGCAACTATACCTCCTCGTTTTCCGTTCATTAGACGCTCACCATATTCTTGAAGCATCTTGTCAATTGTAATATTAATATTCTTACCCATTTCTGGAAGACTATCTAGGCTTCCCTCTTTGTAGGGACCGATTACTCGATTAAATCGATCTTTTTGCAAATAACTGACCCCTTTTTTTCCGCGTAATACTTCTTCATATTGTCGTTCTAATCCTGTTCTTCCGATATTTTCTCCGGGGATGTAGTAATCGTTTCTGCGCACATCGTCGGTATTTACTTCACTGATATAACCGAGTAGGTGGGCTGCGCTAGTGGTGTAATAATCTCTTAATGATTTCTTGCGGATGAAGAATCCCTGAAAGCGACGAAGTTTTTCTTGAAGCGCTGCATAACTCTCTTTAGAGAGGTTGGCTACAAGCACAGAGGGTAGTCTTGTCGAGTACCTACTCGCTCTTGCCATTTTATCGATGAATTCTTCCTTTTCTAAATCTAGGAGTTTTAAGAATTCTAAGGTGTCTAGTGAGGCCACTTCTCGAGGCGTGACCATAACATCATAGGCTGGTTGATTACCAACGAGTAGATTTCCGTTTCTGTCATAAATAAATCCTCTTTCAGGGTAGATGTAGTTCTTGGTTATGGCTGGATCTGACTCTACAATATTAGACTCCTCATAAAATAACTGCAAACTTACGAGCTTGCCAATGAAGAGTAAGCCGACAATGATTATAACTAGCGAATAAAAAAATCGCGACATAGAGGGTTAGCGCTTTTGCAATGAAAACAATTGAATCAGTAGCCATCCGACCAAAAAACTAAGTGGCAAATGAATAACCAATTGCTTCAAAATTACAAAAGCACGGCTTAGTTCGAAGACTTCAGCGGTGAAGAAAATAAAATGATGTGTTAACAGCAGTAAAAAAAGAAAATAACTGTGTTGCCCTAAATTGCCCTGAAGCTTACTGTCATTGTAATATTCGACGCTAATACCATAAGCTAATCGCAAGAATGAAGGTCTAAAATAGGCCGCCACGGTCATGGCTACGGCATTGAGGGCAAGGGTGTCTGCAAAGCTATCCGCTACTAATCCTAGTAAGAACGATAAGAAGATGCTTAAGGAATAATCGCTGTCGGTCGGATAGGTAAATAAGAATAGCGCCAGAAGCATTGGCTGAGCAACGCCAAAGAGTTCGATACCACTAAATACCAGTACCTGGAGTAATAGTACCCAGATAAAATGCCATAAGAGTCTTAGACCACTAGAATTCATTCGTTTGATTTTCAAGTGAAACCTGTTCCTCTTTCAAGGTGTTTTTTATGACATAGACCTGATCTAGATTAGACATGTCATTGAAAAGTCGTATTTCAGCTTTATAAAAACTACTATTGTTCGGAATACTGTAGGCGCTTACTTGCCCGATTGGTATCCCTGCAGGGAAAACACTAGACATACCTCCGGTTACAATGGTGTCTCCAATTTGAATATTTGAAATTTTCGGAAGATCAACTAAAGTGCAACGATCAATGTTTTTTGCATCCCATATAAGTGAACCAAAATGTTTCGTATTTTTTAATGCAGCATTGATGCTAAGATCTTTATGAAGTAGTGATATCACAGTTGAAAAATGATCGCTGGTTTGTTCAATGACACCTACTACCCCCTTATCTGAAATCACTCCCATATCTTGAATAATTCCTTCGTAAGCTCCTTTGTTTAGAGTGATTAGATTTTTTTCACGAATAACACTGTTTTTGATCACTTTTGCAGGGCTCACCACATACTGCTTTAAGGTATCTGCGTTTCCAAATTTCCCCTCTATAAGCGCCTTTTCAAATTGTGACTGATAAAGCGCTTCACGTAGTTGAGCATTTTCTTCAGATAAACGCCTGTTTACCTGCTTTAGATCGAAGTAGTCTACTAGGTTCTCTTTCAGTTGATAGATACTTCCAGAAACTTTACTCGAAGAACTCAGCCACTTAGCTCGCTGAGGCGTCTCCGCTGTAACGGTGAGTCCAAGCCCAATGGCAAATAATAAAAGGGTGAGTACCTCTGCACGCCTATTGATCAATAAGGCCAGCAGTTTCTCCATTATTGGATTAATACTGTTTTATAAGTCTCTAGATGTTTAAGCGCAGTTCCTGTACCACGTACAACTGCTCTAAGTGGATCTTCAGAAATATAAACCGGTAAGTCGGTTTTGGCAGAGAGACGTTGATCTAATCCTCTAAGAAGTGCACCACCACCGGCAAGGTAAATTCCTGAATTATAAATATCTGAAGCCAGTTCTGGTGGGGTTTGAGATAGTGTTTCCATTACGGCTTCCTCGATACGAACAATAGATTTATCTAACGCCTTGGCCACTTCTCGATATCCGATAACGATCTGTTTCGGTTTTCCAGAAAGTAAATCACGACCTTGAATCTCTAGGTTTTCTGGTGGATTATCTAGCTCGTCAGTCGCTGAACCACATTCGATTTTAATCTTTTCAGCAGTTCGCTCACCAATAAACAAGTTGTGTTGTGTACGCATATAGTTGATGATGTCGTTAGTAAACACATCACCAGCAATTTTAACCGAGCGATCCACAACAATACCGCCAAGAGCAATCACCGCAATTTCGGTAGTACCTCCACCAATGTCAACGATCATATTACCTTTAGGTTTCATGATATCCAGACCAATACCAATAGCGGCCGCCATCGGCTCATGGATCAGATAGACCTCTTTTCCATTTACTCGTTCTGCAGACTCCTTAACCGCTCGCATCTCAACCTCTGTAATTCCAGAAGGAATACAAATAACCATGCGAAGCGAAGGCGGAAATAGTCTTTTCTTTAGAGCAGGTACACTTTTAATCAGCATCCCAACCATCTTTTCAGAAGCGTCAAAGTCTGCAATAACTCCATCTTTTAAGGGTCGAATCGTTTTAATATTCTCATGGGTTTTACCCTGCATGAGGTTAGCCTCTTGACCAACGGCAACAATTTTACCTGACACTCTATCGCGGGCTACAATTGAAGGGCTATCAACTACCACTTTACCATTGTGAATGATCAGTGTATTAGCTGTTCCAAGGTCAATTGCTATCTCTTCGGTTAAAAAATCAAAAAAGGCCATAGTTTACGCTTGCTGTAGATGCTTTCGAATGTACGAAAATTAATGTTTGAAATGACGAGTACCTGTCATTACCATTGACATTCCTGCTCCGTCACA
>Ga0209653_1000294_pt1 | contig 44765 bp, 20 predicted proteins | sample SaaInl6LU_22_DNA_FD_184644 | JGI IMG/M metagenome (GOLD analysis project Ga0209653, IMG submission 184644) | Marine microbial communities from expanding oxygen minimum zones in the Saanich Inlet - ESP_116LU_22_DNA (SPAdes) (version 2) | ecosystem: Environmental > Aquatic > Marine > Intertidal... | reverse complement strand
GTAATAGTGATACTATCTACAGCATCACCATCAGTTGTTCCTGTTGCTTTCGCTAGGAACTCATCACCAACAATCTCTTCTCCAACAGTAAAGTCTCCAGATCCACCAGGATCCATGAAGAGTTTGATAGTATTAGCAAATGCTATCTCAACATCATCAATCTCTTCAACTCCAGTATCAAAGTCATCACTACCGATCTCATAGATCTCAGCAGTGATAGCATAGAATTGGATCTTACCAAACTGGAAGAATGGTTCTTCCTTACCAACAAATTTAATCTCGTAGATATCTTTTGTTAGTGGGAAGTAAAGCAGATCTCCCTCGTTAGGTCTACTCTCAACAGTAATAGTAGGATTATGATCTGCTACTTCTTCGTCCCATCTTCTAGTAGATACTCGGAAGATAATCTCATCAGTAATCCTTAAACCAAACTTGGAGATGAACTCAGCATTGTCTCCAAATCCCATGACGTTTTGAAGCAACATCTCAATTTGAAAATGTTCTTGATACTTAGAGTATCTAACCTCGTTAAGAGTGTTATCTTTTAGAGCTATTCTAGGAATGTAGTATATGTCTGTTCCGAACAGTTTAATTTGTTCGTCCACAAGATCCTGTGCGAGACCTTGCTCGCCGCTGTGTCCTGAATAGTAAGTTGGAAAATAGGGACTAGTAGGCATCTTATCCGATCATATCCATAGGTGGGATGGCGTACTTACTGAGAACTTCGCTTTCGATTTTCTCAATCTCGCCTAATGCGTCTGTATACAATTCTCTACCATTAAGCGTGATACCGCCAGGTAGTTGAACGTTGTTATATTTAATCAAGTTTTGACCCCACTGTCTCTTCATAAGAGCAGTAGCATATTTCTTGACAAACATATCATTATTCATCTCTGTAGCATCTGTAGGATCAATCATCCTATGTGCCTCAATTACAAGATAGGTATCTTCTTTGAGGAATGCTTTATTGATGTCAAGATATAAACGATCACGACGCTGTGTATATCTGAACTGTTGGAACGAACCATTATTCAGAATCATATCTAGAGTTTCTAGATACTGCTTATTCATAAAGTAGTTGACAATATCAAGAGATCCGAATGCATATAGATCATTCAGAAACATCTGATACTCAACACCAAAAAGATTAGATCTAATTGAGTTGCTGACTAAACCAAAAACTTTGCTGATGCCAACTACATGATCTGGAACTGGAATATAGTTGGTAGACTCTTCCCAATTTGTTGTTCCAGATGATGTTGTTGCTTTATTATTGAAACGAGTTATATCGTCAGCAGTAATCTCATGCCTCAGAAAACATCTCTCCATACCGTTGTAGCAGTTCTCTTGGAAGAACTGATACGTGTCATCAATAACATTATTTACTTGCTCGTCATCAATGTTAACTTGTAATACAGGCTCACCAAGTTGCCTCTTACAATATGTGATAAGATCAGCTCTTGAATTTGGAGACGCCATTACACACAAAAAATCCCTTCTTACCTATTTAGGAAGAAGGGATCTGAGAGTTATTCTGCTACTTCTGTGGGTGCTGCTTCTGCTTCTTCTTCAGGTTTATCTTCTAGAAGACCTAGAGTTTCAAGACCACCTTGGAGTTTAATCTTATACTCTCTTGCCTTGGTTAGGTTTTCTTCTAGTTCAGCAATTTGCTTTTCGGTTGTAGCAATCTGCTCTTCAAAATTTGCTTTGAGTTGTGTTGGATCCATGGTTATCACAGGTAATTGTGTATGTTGATATTTATATCAATAATCAAACGGGTTCGTTATGTTTTTGTATAAATCTTTTAGGGTGATAGGATAATGATGATCTTCTGGTGGAGTTGGCCAATTTATACTAGAGCGATCAATTTTTTTAAAATCTTCCTCACTCATTCTGATTTGATCGGGATTTGTATTTTGTGGCAAATCGCGAAGTGCTTGTAGATAATTTTTCCATACCGGTGGAAGTTCTTCTCCTAGAGACATTGCTTTTACAACTCTCCAATTACAAAGTTCCATCTCTTTATCACGTTCTCTTCTCAAAAGACGCATAGGTTCTAGTTTTGATTTTTCAACACACCATGCTTCTAAATCTGCTTCATTTGGACGAGGTGATGAATCCAACCAATTAAGACTTTGGTTATCATTTTTATCGACAGAAACAGACCACTCGGCATTTGGATATAATGCAGCGAGGGCGTGTGACCAATCATAATGCATCTGAATGTTAGCCATTATTAAGTTCTCCTATTAATACGTATATTTATTATTGAACTATTTCCATTATACTAGAAATAGTACATCCATTTTCGTAACTATTTTGTGCCAAAGTAGCTTGACACCTATTCAAGTAAAACGTATATGTTCCAGTACTCGAAGATCTTACTGCTAATCCATATGTATTTTCTTGACCTGCTATTGCGGTATCAAAAACATTAATGTACCAATTTGACATAGTAGAACTTTCGTTTCTATCATACCATCCAGAACAATATCCACTCCAGCGAGAACCCGCTGATGTTGAGTGTGATTTAAACTCAACTCCATTTTTCATAATAAGGATGACAACATCTTGGTGAACTTCTCCTGAAAGCATCCACTTTACTGATAACAGCGAACCCGTATATTTCGGTATAATTGAAATATTTGTATTGGGCATCTGGTTTGGAGTGAATCCTGGACCAGCAGTGAATGATTGCCTTCCGTCGTATCTTGCGGTAACAAATTGAACTGGTGTTCCTTTCGATGATGCAAAAGCATTATCTCCCAGAGCTATACTAGTGTTGCTAGCAATTTGAACTGCGGATCCTGTTTTTGGTCTAATTGTTTTTACTGATAATTTGCTCATGGTGCTATCTCCATTACGTATCCGGCAGATACAGTGTTTTCGTAGGCGTTTTGTCCACCTCTACTGTCAGTTCTATTTAACCAATATGTGTAATTGGCAGTATTTGAAGATCTATTGCCAACACGATATACAATCTCATTACCTACTGGAAAAGTTGCATTGGATGGTGCTTCATCATACCAAACAATGCTATTATTATACTGAGTGCTATTCTGGTCTCTATCATACCAACCGTGAGATACCCCACTCCAACGCTGTGCTCCTGCATCAGTATTATATCCAATGAGTGAACCACCTCTGTATACAGTAAACATATGGTCGTGTCCAGTGGCTTCTCCATTTACCATCCAAACACATTGAAAGGAAGATCCAGGAACTGTCCTTCTGATAGTAATATCTAATTGACTTAATATACTCCAATTATTATTATTTGCCGCAACAGATAAACGTCCGTCTTCTTCTACATAAGCAAAATTAACAACAGATCCAGGAAGAACTAATCCTCCGGCAATTGAAGAATCACCAAAAGAAATAGCTCCGTTATCAGATTCGATAGTATCTACAATAATTTCCGACATTTTATTATTCCTCTATTTCGTAAATAATCATACTGGAAACACCACACTCATATGAGTTTTGTCCATTACTGCTACCACATCTGTTGATGTAGTTTGTGCTTTGGGAGGTATTACCTTCGCGACTAACAATCCTATAAGTATTATTATTTGTATTTCCAGGTTTGTAAAATACCATAAAAAATATATCACCCGGTGTTGAGGTATTGTTATTTGCTCCATCATATGGCGCACAAGTAATTCCACTCCAACGATTTGCTCCAGCATCATCATTATATGAATCATATGCTGCAGTAGTTATATGAGATCCATTTACAGTATATCGAAATACTGTATTATGATGTACATCTCCAAGAATTCTTGCTTCGATAACTACTTTAGAACTAGCAAATTTACATTGTAAATCTACTTGCATTCCAGGAACGTTTGCGCTAACACTTCCCGTATCACTAGTAGCATTTTGCCAAGACGTTCTAGTTTTATATGTAACATGCTTCATTTGCACAATTCTGCCGGGATATGAAATACTGCCACTATCAGCAATAGTCAATCCCCCGACAAAATTAATAGCACCTGAAGGAGATTCTATCTCCCGTACAATAATTTTACTCATTGTAAAAATGACTCTTTATCATATTATTTATCATACTACAGACCACGCCCCACCATTTGCAATAGTGACAGTGTTACCAGATTGAATTTCAATTGGACCAGCAGACATACAACGATCATTTGCTGTAATTGTTATATTGTCAGTTATAATAGCTCTGTTTCTTTTGATAATTCCGTATTTGTCGATATACTGCTTATCTCCATTAATTTTTAATCCATTGGAAATTTGACCACTACTGAAGGTACTGCTCTGAATATTCATAGAAGATCCAGAAACGTCAATTCTGTCAGTGGCAGATGTGCCAATTCGGAATGTTCCATCAATTTCACTGTTTCCAGTAGCTTTAAAAGTGCCGGAAACTTGTAAAGTGTATGTCGGATCTGCTACATTAATTCCAACCTTAGATAGTCTGTAGATGTCATTACCATTAGAAGCTTCAGTCCAACGCGAAGTAACAAACTCAGCATTATTCTGGAAGAGTTGACCATTGAAATTAACATCTCCTTGAATGTTGAGTTGATAATTTCTATTGGTTCCACTTTCTGGATCAGTTCCACTAGTTGCTGTGGTATTAATACCAACTCTATTTGAATCACCAGCAACAGTAATTGCTGGAGTTCCATTCCAAGTTGTTCCGCCATTATTGGTGGATGCTTGAATAGTAAACAAGTGGTTGCCAACTAGTTGGTTGCCAATTCTAAAGTTTCTATATGAAGAAGATCCACGGAAGACTAGAGGAGCACCAGAGTTATCATTATCAGTGTCGATAGTAACGCCTGTTTGGAACATCGCATCACCATTAACTTCCAGAGTGTAATCTGGTTCGCGGTTGATGTTGACACCCATTTTTCTGGATGCGATAACATCACCAACAACACGGAAGAACAGTTCTGTCTCTGTGCCTTCCATAGTGAATCCTTCACTATATTCAGAGTTTGGTGAATTACTATCAGAATGATTGTATCTCAGTGTGCCAACTTGAGCTAAAGTAGAAACTTGATCACTGAATCTAATTTTTGCTCCAACGGCATTAGTTAATGTGCGAACATAGATTCCAGAATCACCAACAACATCTAAAGTAGATAATGGATTAGTGCCAGCGTTGATACCAACTTCATTTGAACCAGCATCAACAAACAAAACACCAGAATCAACATTCAAGTCGTCAGACATTGTGACGACACCTGTAAATAATGATGTTCCCGAGATGCTTAAGTTAGAATTAGCGCCCGTTAGAGTTAACGGACCAGTCATGGTATCGCCTGCTTTGAGAACGTTAAGCGAAGCAGCACCAGTTAGAGCAGCAGTGATTGTTCCAGCACTAAAGTCTCCATTGGTGTCTCTAGCAACAGCTGATGTTAACGCAGCAGTTGAAACAATATTTGATGAATTGAATGCGGTATTACCAGCATTCCAAACAGTCTGACTATTGATGCTTAAAGAATTTTCATCCCCAACTACAATATTTAATTGTCCAGATCCATCAGTTGCGTTACCACCAGATGCTTCAATTTTTGAATTGTAACTTGCCGTTAGCGTAGAAGAATTAAATAAAACTGCCGGAGCACTACTAATCCCATCAGATCTTCCTAATTTTAACTGAGCATTACCAGAATTACTTTCTAGTGTTGCTGCGACAAAATTATTTCCATCTTCAATACTAAAATCTTGGAAAAATACAGATTCATTTGCATCACCAATTTTTATAGCACCAACAAAATTACCGGTAGTAAGTCTACCAATCAATATGGTGTAATCATTGAAATTATCTCCAACATCATCATTGATAATTCTATCATCAATTTCAATAACACCAGTTGCCTGGTCATTTGAATTGTATAGGTTAACAGCGTCTGCTCCTGGGGAATATTTTGCGTCTGTTAAAGTTTGACCAGAAACATAAATTCTATATCTTGGATCTCCAGAATAACTCTTGATTTCAATTTGATCTCTGAAGGAAGATGCACTCTTGTAAGTTGGTAGACGGTTATCTGAAATTTTACCAGAGTTGATATTAAGAGCATTTTGATACCAAGATCCTTGCTTATTATCAAGTCTGTCAGCGTCAAGACCAGTGCCAACACCATCATTACCAGATGTCCAAACTTTTGCCCAAGTACCAAATGTACTAACACCAGATCCAGAACCACGAAGATACATGTTATCATTATCAGTAAATGCTAATTGCTTAACACCACCATCAACTGTAAATCCTTGTCCGCCTGGTCTGAAAGTTACAATTTGTGTTTTTGATCCACCGTCATTGAGTGCTGCAGCACTATTAAATATAGTGTTGGAGACAATACCAGTAACAAATGTGTTTGGTGCTGGAGATGACACTGGGTTGTTAGTACCACTGATAACACGAATTGTATTTTGTGATTGACCAGAGATGTCAATATTGTAATTTCCTGCCAATCTATCTGATAGTAGAGTGCCAGCATTAAGATTGCCAGCATTTAGATAGTAAGCACCTTGAGCACCATCTAACAAGTCAGCGTCTAGACCGCTATCTGGACCGGTCTTAAGTTCAACCGAACCATTACCTCCTTGTCCAACATTAAATTGACTTTTCTTATATCTAGAAACTCCAATTGTTCCATATAGATCAGCAGAAATTGTTAGATCAGAAACTCTCGCAATATCAAGTGATATATTTGCGTATTGCCTGTTGATAGTACTTACTTTACAATCAAGAACTAAACCAGATCCAGAACCAATTTCAGTTGGTGGGACCGTAATGCTAAAGTCAGCATTAAAGTTAACACCACCATTTGTTACCACAACTGAAGTAACTTCGTTATTTACAACAGTAATGTTTGCTGCCAATCCAGTTCCAGATCCACCAAATAATGGAACATCAAAGAATTGTCCATTGCTAAATCCTGACCCTGGCGCTGCGATAATAATAGATTCAACAAATTGACCTTGTGTGTATGTTGATTCAAATGTAATTGGAGACTCTCCTCTAAGAAACTCAATAATAGTTCCTGCGGGAATAATATCAGTAATTGGATTATCAATAGCAACTGTTGTCAATCCACCAGTTGTAATAACACCCGTAATATTAGTATTTGCAGGGATGCCAAGAATATTGTCAACTACTTCATGACCAATTAAAGTATTTGAATTGGTTGTGAATATAAGCGAATTTGTTCCAACACTAGCTTGAGAATATAGACTAGCAAAATATCTATTTTCCGCACCTTTTAATGATTGAACTGTCAAAGCATATGACGAATCACCACGTAAGAAGGTGAACGAGTTTGCTGAGTTTGACCCTAGTAAAGATGTTGAGATAAGTTCATTTGGACCACTGGAGACCAAAGTGTTAACACTAACTGCTTCACTGCTCAGTGATACCCAGTTGGCGATATCAAATGAAGACGTATTAATAGTTCTTGTAAGGTTAACTGTATTTGTAGATGGAGATGTGCTATCTTGAATAGTATCAGTATCTTCAATTTTGATTCTATTAACAATATCTCCGTATAATCTACTCTCCAATAGAGCACTACCCTGTGCTTGTATTCCTCCACCAGGAGGTGCATCAAATGTGATTGTTGGTTGTGTAGTATAACCTTTACCACCCAATAGTCCATTGAATAATGCAATAGTTACAGTAACAACTTCGCCATTTGCTATAGTGCAGTCAGCTTCAGCAGCAATAGCACCAGCAGATGGATTACCACCTGATATTACTATATTTGGTGCTGTTACATATCCAGAACCGCTATTTGTAATATTGATTCTGTAAATTACACCTTCTCTATATTCCGTTGATTGTAGTCTTCCATTAGAAACGCTACCAGTAAATACATCTCCAATAGCAAAACTTAATGCTGGATCTGGATTAAATCCTAGGAATAAAGTATCGTTATCTTCATTCAAAATGAATGATGTGGATGTGTCTTGCTGAATCGCAATATCACCGGCAAGTGCTCCTTCGATAGATGTTCTTCCAGCAACATCTGGTACTGTGTAAACACTGAATGGACGCAAAGCAGGAATCTGATCAATAGAAATTTTTCCACTATCAGTAAGTTCTACTAGAGCTCTGGGGACAGCATTAGTAGAGTATGGTTTGTTGATATAAGGTCCGAGATTATTGGTAATAAAATCTTTAACTGCTTTTTGAGTTGGGATCTTACTATCAGAAGCACTAGCACCACCAAGTGTGTTGGATGCGTCAAAACCGGTGACAACAACGTCACCACCTTTCAGTTTTAGGAACTCGACTTCTGAAATTGTAACTGTACCGGTAAAGGTAATATTACCAGTTCTGTTTTCAATCTTAGCAAACGTGCCAACTTTAAAGTCACCAAGTTCGTCAGTACCCGAAACATAAACACGACCATAATTTTGAGATACCTGCTCACTAGATTCATCCTTAGTGCCACCATTTTCTGGTAATGCATTATAGTTAGTGCCCGATCCAGCATATTCCCAAGTGTGAGAAGATGAGTTAACAATAGATGGTCTATGCAATCTAATTGTTTTTCCAGTCAGTACGGAATTTGATACTGCTTGATTGTTTGAAATATCAATCAAACTCATTGCCTGTCCGGTACCATCATCAATTGTTAATTGACCTCCAGAACCATCAACGGTAACAGCGGCAATACTATCGATAAAATATTCAATATCTGGATTTGAATTTTTATATCCATCAATTTTAACAATATAATGCTCAAGTGGTTCTCTTCCTAAACCAGCAACAGTCAGAATAGTTCTGCCAGTTGGTGTTGCGGACACATTGGATATCGTTGCGATATCAAACTCATATGCATCCTTTCTAAATCCTATAGCTCTTAACGCATATTGTCCAAAGTTAGTAGCAGAGTTGGTAATTGAACAATAACCACCAGACTCAGCAATAACACCATCACTACAGAAAATAACAAAGACAGAAACTAACTGGGTGTAACCATCGTTAACAACTCTATAACCAGTACCACCAAAAGAAACAATCGTGAATGCCGCAGCAACCATTGATTTACCCTGATTCGGGAATGTTGCCGATCCATCTAAGTTTAGACCAGGGAATGGTGAGTTGGGTTGCTTTACTTTATTACCATCAACTTCGGCACCGCCACCACCTAGGAAGGAGATAACAGAAGCGTTCTGAGTATATGGTGATGCTTCAATAATAGGATAGTCATCGTAGTCAGCACGAACTGCCATCCTATTATTATTTTGATCATAGATAAAACTATCTGGGTATGTTCTTATTTCTGCAGTATTGAACAGAGTGCCATACGTTTGTGTGGTTGCTCCTGGTAAAACAACACCACCTAAAATATCATCCAACAATTGCATTTCGGTGTCAATTGTTGAAGAAACATTAGCACACAAAGGATTGCTTGAATATGGTAGAATATCCCAATCTTCAAATGTTGGAATATTAACAGACGGTACTACCGGATCAAAGATTAAAATTGTTCCATCAGTAAGAGCACTCACAAATGAATGTGCTCCTGTGTAAGAAGAAGAACCTACATTACATGTAATAGTAGTAAGACCACCGCCAGTAGAAACATTGGTAATTGCGTGACTTTTCCCACGATTTTTATCTGTTGGTGATGGACTTGCGTGATCTCCACCGCTGTTAAATGCACAGTTAAATGTTAACGCACCTTGCTTAAATGCAATTCTGTCATTGGTTGTTGGATTGCCAACAGAACCACTAATAGAAACAGTTACCTCACCCGTTGATGCGTTATAAGTTGCTGTTGTTGGTGTTGATTGAATGATAGTTCCATCAGACCAGTTACGCATTGCTTTCTTAGCAAGTTCAGCAACTTGGGTATACGCATACCTAGTAGATGGCAACTGAGAAGCATCAACACCAACTAATACAGATCCACTAAAATATGTTTCGGCATTTGATACAATACCAGCATTTCCACCAAGAACCAAATCCCTAACAAGACCACCAAGAATGTAATTGATATCTCTTCTACACTTTCTTTGATGTAGATCAGAAAGACCTAATGTTGGGAAGTTAGTTTCTGTATTAGTAAGTGCTTGCTCGGCAATTAAATCTCTGTTTCTAGCAATTAAGTATGCTGCGTCTAGATATGTTCCAGAAGCATCATTTCCGATCACATCAACATAAAGATATGCTAAAGTATCGATTGCTGATCTTACATCATCACATGCAGGACTACCAGCAGTTGCTGTAATTACCGTGTCGTCAAAATATCTTTCTGACGATGTAAACTCTGGGACGTATATTGGACTGGATTGTGTTCTGTCACCAGTTCTCCAATTACACATTGCAAAGATTGCTAGTTCGCGAGCATATTCAATCGCACGAACTGTTTGAATAATTTCATTTTCAATATAAGCAATTTTTGCGCCAACTACATATCTATCTGCTGCTTCAATAATATTATGATTTGATCCAAATTCTAAATCTCGTGTTAGAGCATTTAAGAAGTGGATAACATCTTGCTTACATTGAACGTCGCCATTACTTCCAGAATTTGTTGACGTTGGAGCACTGTATGCTGGATAAATTTTCTGTCCAGCTTCACATTCAATTAGCAAATCTGCTAGTCTTACAATATCATCATTTGCTAGAGTTAATGGTTGGTCAGTTGTTACTACAGCAACACCAGTATTTGAAGTGTCGTATACAAAATTAGTAACGTTAACTACAGCACCAGTAGATGAAGTTACAGTACCGCCACTAACCCAAGTATTTACATGATCTAATGTTCCGAGATATATGCTGAAAGAACTACCACCAACAGATAGAGAATTTGATTCAGATCTTACAAATGTGTGAACAGACTGTGGTAGATGTTTTACTGCATTGGATGCTGAACCAGAAAAACTATGTATTGATTGTGGTTCATGCTTGATAGCATTTGCTGATGCAGTTATGAACGTATGAGCAGAAGTGTCGGAAGAAGTTCCAACGTTGATTGTAAACGTTCCATCTTGGTGGTCAATGCCATTGGCAGCCGCACTGACGAAGGTGTGAGTACCAGTGTAAGAAGAAGATCCTACATTAATATCAAATGTGTTGGTAGTTACATTGCTGATTTCTAACCAGCGACCTGATGGGTAATCATATCCAGCACGAGGATATGATTTTTGAGCAACATTACCATCTAGATCACAAGTGTATGTTAATGAATCATTATCAATTTTAACATAATCACCGTTAGTAAATCCATGGTTTGAAACAGTTAGTGTTACTACACCAGTTGCTGCGTCATAAGGAGCATCAGTTGCGGTATGTTGAGTAGCACCAACGCTAGTAATAGCAATAGACTTACCAGCAAATGGATCTTGTCCAGGACGTGGGTATGTGCTTTGAAGTACGTTTCCATCCAGATCACATGTAAACGTAAATGAGTTGTCAGCAAGAACAACGCTACGTCCGACCCCAAGACCATGCTGTCCAACAGTGACTGTCATATCACCTGTTACTGGATTATAATTAGCACCAGTTGGTGTGAAATACTTATTGGGACCTGAAATACCAGCATTAATGGTGATAGTATTTTCAGCAACTGCTGTGATAGGCATAGACCTACCAGCAAAAGGATCAATACCAGGACGTGGATAAGTCTTAACTGACTGATTTCCATCCATGTCACATGTGAAGGACAACGAATTGTCATCAATAATAATACCTTCACCAACAGATAATGTATGTGGTCCGACTGTTAAAACAAGACTTCCTGTTGCTGGATCATAATTTGCACCAGAGGGTGTAAACTGCTGATCTGGACCAGAAGCACCAACGTTTACAGTAAATGTGTTTGTATCAGATGCAGTGATAGGTAAAGATCTTCCGCTAGCAAATTGATCCGTATCAGGTAATGCGTGTTCTGTTTGATTGCCATCCATCGCACATGTAAATGTGATAGACTGATCAGCAATCCTGATACCATTTCCTACAGATAATCCATGGTTATTTACTGTGAATACAGTATCTCCTGTAGCAGGATTATAAGTTACATTTGTTGGTGTAAATTGAGCAGTTGCTTGTCCACCAATATCATATACGGAATAATAATCTCTTTTGAATTGATCATTAATTTTTCCTACTACTTCATCGGCAATAAATTCTCTGTTGTTGCGGATGAATGTAACAGCATCTTGATACCTTCTTTCGACAGGCGTTGCGGTTGCGAATGTGTTTGGTGAGTTGAGGAGCGATAATGTAACACTTCTCGTGAAAGTTTTTGCAACTGCTGTTTGTCCTGGTTGAACATTATTGTCAACGACAGCAGGAAATTTTTTGGGAATTACAAATCTTCTAGCACGACCATCAGCATCTTCTAGAACTTTATAAATTCTCTGTTTACCGTTCAATGCAGATAGATCTGGATTGGAAGTTGGCATTCCAGAGATTACAATTTCTTCACCTTCTTTTAATTCGTGAGTATTGCTTCTACCTACAAGTTCACTTGTGTAAAAGACAACACCACCAATATCTTCAGAATTTCCAAATGTTTCAAATTGGAAACCGTTTTGTGTAATAGATGGATCTCCTTGCTTCGAGAAATCTAATCTAATAATAGGATACGAAGCTTCAAAATCTTCGTTGACTGATACAACTTCGCCTTCAGCTCTAATTGAAATTAGTGAAGTAGAATTAAAAGTTTCAATTTGTGGTGTTGCTTGGTTAATATTAACACTAATCGCAGCAGTGCTATTCCATTCAGGAGCTCCTAGTATACCAAAAAATCTAATATCCCAATAAGTTGGAGTATCAATATCATCTGGTGTAATTGAAGCAATTTGATAATAACCTTGCGTAAAGACAGCATCGTTAGTATCATCCACGAACACATATGTGCCAGCTGGAATTATAGATGACGGATCTGAAGTAGATCTGAGTTTGTTCTCTCCAGAAGCAGCAGTAATAGTTAATCCACTAACTGCCGCACCAGTTCCAGCAGATGTGATATAGGAAAATTGTTCGCCTTGAACAAAAGAACCACTTTTTAGTTCTACATCAGCTGATCCAGAAATATATGCGCTAGCGCCAGTTGTTTCCTCAAACCTAACATCAATAATATTTGCTCTTGAACCAGTATTTAAACCAACTACATCCAATCCATTAGCAAGAGTTGATAATCCTGTGTTACCAGTAAAATCAACACGGAATTGATCTGGACCAAAAACTTGATGACCAATTGGAAACTTTACACCAATATCACCATTTACTTCTTTATCGACAAGAATTCTTTGCTTGTCGTCAAAGACCATAGCATAATCCCAAGTAGCAACAGCATCGCCATTAGCATCAATTTTGTCTCTATAAGTAACACCAGTGACATAGTTTTTATCACCGAACTTAAAGATGTGTTTGCCAGGATTGTTTGGTCTTATAATAACCAAACGAAGGTTATCACCAACAACCGATGCGTCTGGTGGTAGTGAGATGGGATTGTCTTCTACATAATCACCACCAGAAATAATTAACGTTTCTTTGACACCAGGAGTAGACCATGCAATTTGTGCTGCCTTCTTAATGGTTCTAACAGGAGCAACAGCAGAACGACCATCATTTAGATCGGAACCAATTTGTTCTGAAACATAAACACGACCACCAACGTCATTTGTTGCTAGGTTAAGTACATATTCAGTAGTAGCAATTTTGTCGGATCTATCTCCTAGAAGAGGAGTAATAGAACGAGGATATACACCTGCGTCTCCGGTATCATTATATCTAAATTCTTCTTCATTAATTACACGAAAACCAACATGCTTGAAGTTAACTTCGCCATTTGCAACAATACCATCAACATGCTCTGGACCGCTAGGTCCAGTTTCTCCAGCATTTAGTGCCTGATAAACATTTGAACCAAAATATCTAAATGAATTTTCCTGAAGAATAATATTTGGTGCCCATAAAGTACCAGTATTATTTTGATATGTTTTTAAGTTGGGCGCTCTAAAATTTGTATCTGGAGTGATAAAGTTGTCAATATCTAGGTTTAGAATTCTCGCCGTATCTGAAATGATAGACGTGGAAGTTCTAATAGCACCATTAATATCAAGTTCATAGTCAACGGTATCAAGTGCGGATGTTGCTGCAGCACCAGAACCATTACCACCACTAATAACAACTTGAGGAGCAGTATTATAACCACTACCTGGGTTATTAACTGCAATGTTAATAACACGACCGTTGAAAATAAAGGCAGATGCTAAAGCTTGTGTTCCACCTTCGGGAGGTGCTGTGAGTTCTACTAATGGTGCGGCGGTATACCCAGAACCAGACTCGGTAATTGTGATAGTATTAACTCTTTGTCCAGTTCTGTTAATACCAACACGAGGTAAATCCGTTTCGGAATCTAGTTGAGTTCTTAAAATTTCTTTTTCAGATGATCCAGTACCACCTCTAATAGTGAGTTCATTATCACCAATAAGTTTTGGATTAACGCCTCTAATTTTTTCTTTATCTGAATTGATATGAAAACTCATGGTGCGTGCGCTCGTTCATCTTTCCTAGTTATTATTTAGCGAATTACGACCATGCGATAGATACAACATCTGTCATAGCAATCCATTTAATATTTGATGTTGTTCCTGCTCTTGTAGTATTATATGTGAAATTATTTACCGACCCTAAAGGAACAACATCCCAAGTTTCTCCTTCGGGAATATCATCTTTTATAGTTGTCTCTAAAGTTGACGAAATAGATACCGCACCGGATCCATTACAAAATACAGCACTTTCTAATTTTTTTGCGAATAATGTTCCGTTGGGATTTACAGCAATAATCTGACCAGTAATAAAATTTATCGTATTATTTTCAATATTAATTAATGTTCCAACATCATCTAATTGTAATGAACCACTGTTAGCTCCACGCAAAATATATTTTGTTGCGTTGGAATCGGTATAAAAAGAATTTTTTATTTCTAAAGAATTTAATTCTTTAGCGTTTTTATCTTTATCAATTATTGTTGTTTGATTAATAGAAAATCCACCAAGTGAATCAAACTCTCTTAAATTAACAGGCATTTTACTTGAGGGCGTGTGTGACTACAGTAAATTCTACGGAACTACCAACTAAATGATCATTGGTTAAAGTTACAGTTGCACGTACTTCATTTTCATCAGTAAAATCAAATGTAGTTGTGAAACCATCCTGAGAACTATTTAGACCACCGTATTCGTTATTGTAAATGTCGGTAGTGCTTTTATTGATAATTCCATATTCCATCATCGACTTATTTCCTGTTGCAGTATTCTTTGAAAGAATTGTACAACGGCAACCATTAGCAGTAACTGTACTGTAAAGAACAGCACTTCCAATTTCAGATGAACCTTTGACTAAAGTAATTTTTTTAGTTGAAATTATATAATCTGCTAATTCAAATTCTTTTAGTTCAGAATCAAAAATTTTAACACCATCATACACTCCAGTACCAAATCCAATATTATAAAAAATATCACCAGTGTCTTGGAATCTTAAAATTGGATCGACATTTAATCCAGATGACAGACCTAACTCTAATGCTGGTTTATTACTATGAATAAATGTTTTTGTCGTATCAGTGTTATCAATAGTTGTTGATGCATTATCAAGTGTTAGAAGAGATGAAGTTAGTTCAAACTCATTACTGGTTACAGATCTGATAGTATCAACTGTGTCAAAATCAAGTGCTGTTGCTGTGAGTCTTAACGTATTGTTATTGTCATTATAAAAATATAAAATATTTTCATTTGATCCTGGAGAAAGTTCTGGTATAATATAAGTATTCTGATCAACGTCTTTGACGCCACCAAGAGAACCCCAGTTGACTCCATCATAACCTTCAAACTGAAGAGCAGATGTATTGAAACGAACAGAACCCTGATCAGGTGATCCCCTATCAGCATCCGCTCCAGATGGAAGAACCAGTGTTGTATTAGTATCAATTTTTACTTTTTTGCCACTGTTTGGCGCTATTAAAATATCACTGATAACAGAAGAGATTATATTTTCTGAAAGTTTTAAGTCATTGTTAATGACAATAGGACTAGAACCTGTTGGATCAATTCTAACCTCTTCAATATCTTCAAATACAATAGGTGCTACAGCTAATTGACTATAAACTAGTGTGGCATTGCCATTTAAAAAATTATTTCCTGATATATCAACTGGAGGTGATCCTGGTCCGCCTGTAGTACCGTCTACAATAACTTCGTATAAGTTATTCTTCCACTTCAAATAATCTCCAGCAACAACAGGAGTATTTGCATTCCAGTTAACAAAATTTGGCGCTGCCGTATTAATAGAACTTTGCTTCTTCACATTCACAAATTCTAAAGAATTTGGTGTAACGTTTACAGTGTTAATATTATCATTAATAAAATATAAAGTATTGTCGTTTGCGCCAACAGTTTCCTCTGCTTTAATATAGGTGTTACCGTCTTGGTCTCTGACACCTCCAAGAGAAGACCATGCAGTTGTTGTTGCGTTGTAACCTTCATACTGCTGACTTTCTGTGTTGAATCTGATAGATCCATTTTCCGCCAATAATGTTGGTCTCTCTGCTGTAGTACCGAAAGGAATATTTAAAGACGTAGTTGTTGGAATTTTTACTACTTGATCTACTGCTGGTATGATATTAATATCGTAACCAGCTTTTGATGAAATTGTATCTTCTTCTAAATGTAATTTTTCGTTAAATTCTGCGTAAGAAGTTGTTTTGAAATATCCAGCACTATCAATATTGCCATCAGTGTCTATGGCAATTTTATCTTTAAATGTAATATTGGTAGAACTTAAAGTTAAATCATCGACAGCAGTAACTACAATATCCGCAGCAGAATTAATTTCTGGTACAGCAATCTCTGTTGCTATAATACTAGCTGCCGTTAAAGTTCCTGTGAGAGTTTGATTTACTCCATTTACTTGGGAACTTACTATTGTAGGAATTGATACAGATGAATTTTCTACATCTGTATTAAAAATATTTGTTGATGTTATGCTAGATACATTAAGAACTAAACCAGAACCAAATGTTCTTGGGTTATTACTGTTGATAGTAATAGATGCTTCTTGATTATCTGCCCCACCCATGTTAGGATGACTGGTACAATAGTAGTATAATGTAGTGGGGGTGTTTTCAGTAATATTAATAGATAGGACTGTTCCTACTCTGGACACTCCTTCTGTATATTCACCACCAGAGAAATTCGCTGTAAGTGCTCCAGTAACTGTGGCATTTCCAGACAATGTAACCTGAGTTGGTCCGTCTACACTGATAACAATTAAAGATGATGGAATCGCTCCCGCACCAGTAGCAGTTACGACCATTCCTGGTAGAATGCCTGTGCTGGAAGTTAATGTCATAACTGCAGATCCTGCAGTTACTGATCCAGATACCGAAGACACTAGACTCGGGGAGTATATTCCATCCCTAAAAGCACTTAGTGTAAATGGGTGATCACTTGGATATGTGATTTCAATTGTGTCACCAACATAGAAAGTTAGATCTGGTGTGGTAACACCATCAATTTGATATCTATTTTGGGATCCTACAGCACTGAGTGGGTATGCATTTGTACTATCTTTTACTAAATTTGTATCTTGGAATGATCCTCCATCAGCAACAACTATAGAAGTAATATTTGAACCATTATCAACAACTTCTAATACATCAACTAATGCTCCATCAGACGATACAGCTGTTACGGTAATCAAAGTATTACCAGTCGCCCCAATAGAAGCACCACTTAATGTTACGGTATCATTTGTTTGGTAGTTATATCCAGCATCATCTACTGAAATGCTAGCAGAAATTACAACACCATTTTCATCAAAAGAGACATCAAACAATCCCCCAACACCATTTCCTGATGTTGAGGTTGGTGCTACACCCCCTACTGAAGCATCAGCAGTTCCTCCTGTAGAAGCAGTAGTAACTTCTGTGTCTTCAATTACTCCTCCTTGTACTTGAACTTGATCTGATGTGGTTAATGCACCAAGAGCAATTGCTGGATTGAAAGTTAATTCTTGTACGGCAATGCTAGTAGCAGCATAACTAATACTCTGAATTAAGTTTGCTGGATTTGTGGATACAACGTCACCTACCGCATATCCAACTCCACCATCTGTTATAGTAACTGATCCAACAGATCCTAAAGATGAAATTGTATACTGAAGATTTGTTGCTGGTTCTCCATATGGCGGAGTTATTGTTACTGTAATAGAACCAGCAGTTGTTGGTTGATCAGATAACGATAAAATGTAATTTCCACTGTCTCCATCAATACTTAAAGTAATTGTTGTATTGGCAGCAAGAACACCAGTTCCGCCAGTTTTCGTTATAGTAGAACCATTAGTAAATTGATTATATTGTGCTTCTGTTATAATAATTTGACTGGAAGGCTCACCCTCTTCCTCAGTAATTGTTAATGTAACCCCAGTTACTTCTATATTGAGACTGAGAACTTCCCCTACAAGATATCCATCTCCTTTAGATAAAAAAGTTAGGGTTGATGTGTCAATACTACTTGGATCATTTGAAATCACATATGTTGCTCCAAGTCCTCCACTTGTTTGAGTAATATCACTTTCATCGACATAAGTCATTGTGCTGGTATCTGGAGCAAGCACATCCCCATTCAAATACCCAGAACCAGATGCCGAAATTGTAATTCCTGTGACAACTCCCGTGTTATCTACAACTACCGTTGCTTGAGCTCCAGAACCATTTCCTCCGGTAAGACTTACCCCATCATAACTATTTTCAGTATATCCACTTCCAGCATTACTTATAGATCCTAGGATATTTGGAACTGTAAAATTGACCGTCGTAGATTTTTCTGGTGCAGATCCACCAACAAGTGGAATAGTAAAATATTGACCAGATTTCAATCCAGTAGCATTTGTAGTTATCGAACCTAAAAATGATTCTACTACAATTGTAGATTCTGATCCACTACCACTACCACCAGTAAGAGGAACTGCTGTATATGTTCCTGATCCATAACCAGTTCCTGAGGAAGAAATTATAGTTCCTGCAGTATCTAATTCATTCTTAATGACATAAAAATCATTATAAGAACTAACTTGAGAACTTGAATATTCAAAGATCTTTCTTGATCCAGAAACAAAAGAAAGAATATTTAAATCTGACTTAAATAAACCAAGAGAATTATCGCTTATAAAAGATAATGATGGTATATTTTTAGATCCATCTCCAAGTTTTAAATTTCCTGTGGATAAATCGGAACCACCAGCGGCAATGTTGAATACTTGAGATCCAATATCATTAATTTTATTCCTTTGTTGTTCAAAGGTATCTGTTCTAGCGACATTAATTGCTGGCATTTTTTATTAGCTCTCTAAGTAGGGATTTGATTTCAGAGACTTCATCCTTCAACATATTTATGTCTTCTAACGCGGAACCAAGGTGTTTTGATTTGCGTCTAGATTCTATGGCAGAATCGTCCAAACTGATGATGGCACCTGTGGTCTCATCTCTGACGAGACCATCATGACCTTCTACTTTAATATAACTCATATGCGGAAATTAGAATGCTGCTACTGCTCGAATGTCTTGAATCTTGGGAACAAATGATGGATCGACTCCTTTCATAATAATTTTAACCGCAAAGGATGAGAACTCTGGGAGATTTGACACACTGTAAGTAATATCCTGATAAGATGATTGTTTTTCTACTATCGAAGAAATTGTATTTTCTGGAGTAGCAATCACTAGTGAATCTGGAGATCCATCTTCATTAAAGTATGTCCAATTAACATCTTCAAAGTTTTCTTGACTTGAAGATTTTTTAAATTTGTAAAGAACTTGAACATCATTAATATCTTTAGAATTTAATGTCAAGTGAACATCAATAGCAGTTGCTGGGTTGTTAATTACAACTTCCTTTGTAACATATTTTGATACAGTAGAACTGTTCTTAGAAGTATTGTCGGAAACATATGTTATTCCGTTGGCATAAGTTATTGCTTTAATTTCTAAGAATCTTGCTTCATCATCTACTTGATTCGGATACTTCAAGAAGTCTCCTACTCTAAAGATATCGGCAAGTTGATCATTCGCATCAGAATTTCTATTGAATATTACATTGTCAGTAATTCTTCCTGTGAAATCATCTGCTAGTGGTTGTGTGTCGTTTCTAACTTCTAGTTTCTGAGTCTTGTTATTCCAAATAACCGCAGTTCCAGTAATAATATTATCATACGATTCTGAAATTATGGATGGATTTCTTGCAACCATAGTTGCCGAATCTGGAATATCAAGGAATACTTCAATTGGGTTTGTAGAAATAGTAGCAGCTGGTACAACTACACCATTAACAGTTTCAATTAACGTTGGTTGATTTCCTAACGTAACTCTTTCTCCTCTCTTGAAGAACTGACTTGTCTTGAGTCTCACCCAAACTGTAGAACCTTCAACTTTAGCAATAGTGCCAACTGCTTTTGAAGTATATCCTTCGATAGCTTGGTTGTCTTGAATTTGACTGCCACTAGTATTTCCTATATTGAACTTATAGATTGGGTAAAACTCAATGATTTGGTCTCTTCTTCCGTATCTATCTTCCTGTCCAGTAGCAGATTCGATTCTGTTTGACACAGTTTTGACGCTTGCCGTAGAAAGATCAACTACTGGAGAAAGATAAGAAACGGTAGATGAAAGAGACAACTTATACAATAAGGAAGTCACATTGTTTAATGTCTCATTAATATCCGAAGCAATAAATTTCTGATTCGTGAAATAATGTGGTTCATTTAAAAATGTCTTTTCATAATCTGTTTGTGAATATGATGTATAATTATTGGTCAGGGAATCCACAGGAACAACATTTGTTGTTTTAATAGAAGAACTTAATTTAGTTCCAGTAAATGATAAGTATTGAATTTGTGGATATAGAATTTCATATTTTCTATTGTAAGTAGCATACACTACTTCACCACCACCTTCAATGTTTCCAGAAGCGGCAACAGTTGATGTGATATTATAAGTATCAATTCCACTATTTGTAATTTGGAATAACTTGCTATTTAAAACATCAGAAGTTACACCACCAGTTTCGACAGCACCTTTGAAGAAAACATAAGAAGATCCAGAAGTTTCAAATCCATTATCTCTATGTGATACTTGAATAATGTTGTTGTTGTTTCTAAAGAGTTTTGAAGTCGCGTTTGTGTTAGATGTAGCGTTAGTATTGAATGGGTTCTTGGCCAACAATTCGTAACCTAAAGATTCATTTGTTAATATCAACTCTGCAGTTTTAGCGATATTAAATTCTGCTCTGTATAGAGTAAATTTGACATCTTCAAAATTATCTTCTGTCCAGTTATCTACATTTTGTGATCTGTATACCGAACCGAGAGAAGGTTGTGTCGTAATAACAGTACTTGTGGCGACATCAACTTCCCCAAGTCTAGATACCCAAAGTTCATAATCAGTTGAGTCAGTTTCAATTGCCATAGCATACTCGGTATCATTCTGTAGATATACCGGATGCTCAAATTCAAAATGTGATGGAACAGTAGAATCTGTGAGACCGCTCTGGTCCACTGCTACGCCCATTCTAACAGCAGGACTATCAATCTCTATCTCAGTTTCAATTGTCGCTCCTCCAGCGCCGTTACCGATGCCTTTAATGACGACAGAGGGTGGTTCTGTATATCCAAATCCATTCAAACTAATTTCTGTATTATAAAGTTTGCCATCGGATACCTCCACACCAGCAGTAGCAACAGATCCACCAGGAAGTTGTGGACTTTCGATAGTTAAAATTGCGTTGGTGTAATTTTGACCAGTAGATGTAATTCTAATATTTGAAACCTTGCCACTATCTTTAGCAACAGTCAGAACGCCAGATTCTCCCTCAGTGTTGTTTCTGAGAGTTACTGATGGAACTGAAAGTTGCTCGTTTTGATTAAACGAACGACCATTATGGTTACTTAAAACGAGAGTATATACTTGCTCATTTGTTAATAAGAATCTACCAGAAGAAGATGGAACTAAATCAACACCATTCTTGTCAATAATTTTTTCAACTGGACCACTTGCAGCAGAAGTAGTTCCCGTTACATTTTCACCTTTAGTAATATAAACATTTCCATTTGTGAAAAATTTGATATACGTAAATGGAGATAGGATTTTTTCTGTTCCAGGAATAATATTTTTACCTGGTTTGTCCGAATCTACATTAGTTAAGTATACTTTGACAGGAACCTTATTGCTTTTTTTGCTGAAGTAAAGATCGATACCTGTGGTAAATACTCCACCATCATAGTTTTCAATTTTAAACGTTTGAGCAAGTGGATTTGGTCTTATTGGATTGTCGGTATTGCTATCAACAAACTGAACACCTTCATTTGCCTTAAAGAAAGATGGTTTAGTGGAAATAACACTGACAGGATTTTCTGGTAGAATACCAGTAGCATAGTACTTAACTTCAGCATACGTAGATACTGTTAGTTTATCAACATCGCTATCGCTCGAAGTAAATCTAAACGTTTTAACTCCTGTTGTAACTCTTATTTCTTCAGATTCTGTATCGTAATCAACCGTATCAACATCGCCACTCCATGTAGCATTTTGTCTAGGAGCAAAACCTGCAGGTAATAAAATTAATCCACTAGCATTGCCGTCATTGTCTGTGGTTACAGTGCCATTAAAAGCTGACAATGAATTACCAGCGATGCCAGTAAATCTAAGATCTGGATTTACCCAACGACTAATATCTCTACCCTCTAAGAATACCGAAATATTGGTATTTGGTTTTAGTCTGCTAATTACAAACTTAACTGGTTGACTTCTGGCAAAGAATTGTAATGATGTGGATACAGAGTTACCTCTAACAATAGAAGATTGTACTCCTTTAGCAACATCATTGTTCTGTGGACTAATGTTTGAAGAACTTGAAATAGAAGCATTACTTACAGAAGACTGAGATTCCAAGGAATTAATCTGTCCCAGAGAATTAATAGATGTAAATGACGGAGAAGATCCGACCCAGTTAACAACAAAAGAATTGTATAAACTTGAGAAACTTTCTCTTACATCTTGCTTGGCAATAAAAATTTTATACAGATCAGTATTTGTGTCTACCACGAGGGGTTCTACTGATTGATCATACCATTGATCAATACTTGGAGATACAGTAGCATCACCAACATATTGTAAAACAACAAATGGGTTTGGATTTAGTGTTTTTGAAGCAAAACTATTACCCAATAAATTTAAACTGGTATAAGGTAGTGTAATAATATCACCAGATTTTTTATAACCAGAAACAAATCTTTGATCTTCTCTAGTATTAACTTCTTTTAGGAAAAGAGAATCTTCTTTAGATTGTGGACGCAAGACTGATTGTTGTGAATCAACAGCACATTGATAATCAAGTGATATAAGATTTCCTGACTTGTGAGATTCAAAATTATCAACTAAGAAACCTGATTTAAATCTGTCTAAACCTATTTCATCTTTTACTTGCATGTTTAGAGCTTGCTGCTCTAGAATGCTTAGTGTGGTATAATACTCAAGACGCTCAATACGCTTCTCTAGTTTGCCGATGTCACGCATCGTATAGCGGCGATTATCAACAGAAGTAATTCTTACATCTTTGCTAGTTTGCGTAAATGCGGGAATGTAAGCATAAAATAAAGCAATCGCATCATCAATTGGATCTGGTTTGGTTGGATTCAGTGAAGAATTTCCTTCTTTTACAATAAAGTTTCCATTTTTGTTTAAGAAAATTCCATCAATTCTATCAAGATACTGTACTTGACTAAAAGACATTGTATATTCTAAACCAAGATCTGGAGCTGGTGTAGCAGCAATTACAGATCCTACTCCGGCAAACTTACCTATACTTTCAGAAAGAGAAGACTGATCTTGGAAACCAGCAACAAATGATGTAGAATCAACTTTAGGTCTGAAGTCTAACAAATTTTTCAAATTTACAATGCCATATACAGAAGAATTAAAAGAAGGAATAAGATCTTCAGTTACACCTGCTTCATGAATATAACTATCAATTGTACAGAAATCTCCTTGTGATTGTTCAAAGTAATCGAAAGCAATTACAAGTTGACCTGTAGTTTGTTCTTTACCTGGTTTTAATACAATACGAGAAACATCATATACAGTATCTCTCTGACCATTGTCAAACGTAAATCTATCAGTTACATCTATTCCAGAAATTAATTTTCCTGAAGTGTCAACAGTTGGTGGTTGTGTTGCACTACCTTCGTAGACATATTTTAGTTTGTAGGCATCTGAATACGAAATAGTTTCGACAACATCACTATCGTAATTGGTTCCTCTAAACGGGATTACACGATCTCCAGAAGAAGTAACAACAATTCTTCTATTTTCGATAGAAGTTTTTAATCTAGGTTTAGCATTTGAAACTTCTAAAGTTGCGGATAGTTTTAATTTAGGGAATGTGCCATTTACTGGAATAGTTCCAAAGTATGTTGTCGGTAGATTGAGACTAATACTACCAGATGTCAGTCCACTTGCTGTATCAGTTGCAGAACTAATGTCTACAGAATCTACATCAACGTAAACGATATCACCTTTACTAATATTTGGAGCATCACCTGGATCTAATACTGTAATAATATAATTCTCTTCAGTAAAAGTAGCAAACCTTTGTGTGCCAAATGGCAACTGAGCAGCAAAGGTAATTGTGCCACCAGAAGTAGACGCTGTAGTTACAAAATCTCTACGGAAAAAATACTTGATATTTGTTTGTTCTGGTGTGCTAGAAACTTTTTTAATTTGATTGCTTCCTGTTGGGAATAGTAAAGTTCCTAAGTTAGCATTTTCCACCCTTGGACGTAATCTAACAATACTAGTATTAGTTACATTACCGGGAAGAACCGTGTCCATGTATACTCTAGACTTAGCAGATCCTTGTCTTTGAGTAGCATATTGTACAACAGCACGAACTAATGTATTGCTCTCATCAGAAAACTGAATAACATCTCCTTGCTGCAGTAAAATACTTGCATCAGCATTAAAACTAGTAGATTCTATAAAGTTGTAACCTTTAGAACCGAAGAAAGTAAAATCGGTTACTGATTTAATTTCAGCATATGATTGATCATCTGTAACTAAGTCTGCGGTAAAAATATTAGCATTACCAGATCCATATTGTGATGTTACAGATTTTACATTTTGTGGTGTATAAGTTGTTACAGCATTTCTAGTTAAGATAGGTAGAATAACAGCACTAACACTAGGGTTAGCAGCTCCTTCTGGTTGCTTAACAGACACTGATGGTGGTTGAGAATACTCTATAGATAGAGCAGACTTATTATTAATTTGAATTGTGTAGAACGAACCGTTTGTTAAACGCATCAATTCTGCTGCAGCAGCATCGTATTCTACGCCATTAATAACAATAGTAGAACCATCAGCATATCCAAGACCACGATTAACTACAATAAATTTAGAAATTGTGTTATCTGTAGCAATTTTATTTGTAACCCCGGATTCATCTCTGATGGATTCTCCTGAAGTAAATTTGCCGGAAAGAGTTTTTACGAATAAGATATTGCCAATTGAATATGTTCCAGAAGGTGCTCCTTCAACAACTCCATAAGCACCACTAGTTAATCCAACAACATACTTACCAATTCCAAAACTATTATTTTGTGGAGTAGTTTCTAGTAGTAATTTTGTATAAAATTCAGGATCAAAGTAAGAAAGACCAAAAATAGCATTGTATGTATCACCACCTTCTGCTAATTTTCCTTTAGATAAAATAATATCAGAATCTGAATTAAAACCAAGACCTCTATTCTTGAGGAAATAGTTGCTTGGTTTTGCTCTACCAACTAAAGGTGTGATAGTTTCACTATAGTCGATGATATATCCCAATTCATTGTTATCAATCGCAGCATCTGCTGCTGATAAGAATAGATTTCTTTGATAGTTATTGTCTCCTGGATCATATTCCAACATCAATAATTCAATGTCTTCTTTCTCTCCAACTACTGTCAATTCTAAGAACAGAACAGACTCATTAGAATTAAGTAATGGTTTGTTTACTTTAGCAAAAGATAAAGACTTTAATGTTCCTGTTGTAAGGGCATTACCAGAATCATCTCTAGTTTTAATAAAATACAAATCTGCTAAATTAGCAAATGTGCCATCTGTAATTGATGCTAAAGTAGTAGTGGTATTTGTTACATTAATAGTAATTGTTTTAATACCGTCATTACTTGATAATGTGGTTCCTCTTTTGTTTAAGGTTTGTCTATGGTCTGTAGATTTTTCTGTTCCATTAAGACCGATAGATCCATCATTATAAGTAGCAAACAAATTAATATATGGATATGCTGTTAGATCTCCGCCTTCCTTGTTTAAGGGAACACTTCCATATGTGTTGGTAATATTAAACGTTGGGAGTCCTTTAGTTTTTAGTGTAACGTTATCACTTGAGAGTGATTCTCTTGCTTTACTAATTTCTAAATATTTTGTCTCTTTATTGACAATTTCGTATCCTCTAATATATGCTTTACCTGGTCCAATACCAGCAAGCATCTTTCTGCTTGCTTCTGACTCGGTTAATCCATTATATGATCCAAATTCATCAACTTTATAGACACCGCCATTTTTATCTTTCTGAGCATATTCTCTAATGTCTACAGAAAAATTGTTAACAATATAATCGCCACTTTCATCAAAAGTTCTTCTAGCAAGCGTCTGCTCAATCAAACTATAGTTTGTGGGAGATACTTTTTTCTGTACTAATCCTTTGTATACTGTAATAAGTTGAATAAAATTCTTATCTGTTGCTTCAGATAGTTTGAATTTTTTTATAGTTAAACTGATCTTAAGTCTATGTGCTCCAGGAGCAGAATAGTTTGCTGATCCAATAGAATTGTCATACAAAGATGCATCTTCTTCTGGAGTAACAACCTGCTCAACGATAGTGAATCCAACTTTTGCTGATGGGTTGTTATAATAGTCGTCTATTACTAAAAGTTGCTTTTCATTTCTGACAAAATATCCATTCACAAAATAGATGCCTTCTTCCACTTTTACTGCAGAAGCATACCCCATGGCAGGGCTTTCTAGTGGAGTAGATTCATCTGTATCTGGATTTATAATTTGGATACTAGTTGGAAGAACACTTCCATCGGTTCCAACGACTAGCAATGGAGTATTAACACCGTCTACTACTTCAAGCGTTTCTCCTTGACGAAATGTACTATCTAAATTGGAATTACCACTACTTAGATAATTTACATATACTGTATCGGCAGTAGAATCTGTTGCTAACTTTGTTTCTAAAACATTAGCAACAACTCCAGAACTCAAACCTCGGATTTGTGATCCAATAAGTTGACTAATATCATATTTTTTATATACGATATTATTATTGCCATCATTGATAGCAACTTCTGATACAGAAGACAACTTTACATAATCTAGTTTAGTGTTAAGACCAACTTCTCCAGGGACAACTAAGTCTCCTTGTTTGAAAGCGTACTTACCAAAACTTTCAACCTGATTCTGTAGAATAGATTGTATTTGTGTTAATTCTCTAGTCTGGATAGAATACCCAGGACGGAAAAGAATCTTATAGAAATTCTTGCTCGCGTCGAAGTCCTCGTAATAAGGATTTACATTAAGGTTTGTCTTCTGTGGCATCGTTTTCCGCCAAATACTAGCATTCTTTGTCCTTAGTATTTATAGAGATAAAAAAAATCCCCTGAGATATCTCAGAGGATTTGAAGTTATTTATTTGTGATCAGAATTCGATAACCAACTTGATATCTTCAATCTGGTCAGGAGCACGGGTGATCAAACGACGGTTTTCTTGGTAAATGATATCGCCAGAGTTGTTTTCAATTTCAGGAGCAGCAAGACCAGATGTGAAAGCAACACCTAGAAGTGTGCTTGCGTATGTTGTATCAACATTACCTGCCGCTGCTGATAGAACACCGGAAATAGCGTTTGATCCATTGCTCTCAAATGCTCTTACAACACCCTGGTCTGTGTGGGCATCATTTGTTTGGATATACTTAAGAACACCTGCTGTGGAAGAACCACTATCTAGTGTCCAAGAAACTACAGTTCCTCTCGCAGTACCATCTGTTACCGTTTGAGAGATCTGCTCATCAGGAATGAAATCTGCGGTAGCACCAGTAATTTTAACTGATCTTAGACCACTAAGAGTGTCTGCAGTTGAGAACGTAGTAGTTCCCCAGTTGTATGGATCCTTAATGATTCCAATACGACGGAAGTCGTTATCAACAGGGAAGTCACCAGAACCTTCTGCGTAAGTTAGACGAATATTCGTCATGACGCGCTTACCATTGAGTTCTAGCTCGTGGTCAAAACCATGACCGCCTTGTGGAGGCATTACAACTTCGATAGCACCAACACCATTTGCAGGTGTCGCAACTCCTGTAGTTAAACCAGCATCAGAGAAGAGGTTGCCATTTCCTAAAAGAACGTTAGCATATGTATAACCTGATCCTCTTGCTTGGACACTAGCAGAAGTAATAGTGCCTGAACCGTCTGTAGCAAACTCAATTACTCCACCAGTTCCATCACCCTTGATGCTAGTGAATAGTGTTTGTGAAGCAGGTAGGTTAGCACCACCATCTTCAATAAGAGCAACATCAATTGCTCCGGCAACAGCAGCACCAGTAACAGCAGTACGGGTATTGTTGGCAGGAAGAACGATTGGCATGAAGTCCGAAGAAAGGAATCTTAGAACATCATCGGTTGGCATGGTATACATGTACTTCCAGATGTATCCAGCACCAGATGTCTCGGTATAAAGACCAGTTGCAGAAGCATAGTTACCACCAGCAGTTTTTGGTTCTTCAGTTGCGTTTTGTCCAGTTGGATTCGCAACATTTTCGCCGTTATATAAGCACTTAAATACTTCATAATCCGAGTTCATTAGGTAGAACTTGGCATCAGAGATACTTGTCTGGTTTGTACCTGTTTGCTTACCAACTTGACCACCGCCACCAGGAGTAGCAGAGTAATCAGGTTTCCACATATCAAATTTAGGGTTTGCAACTAAATCCCAATTGTAACGACGGATAACTGTTCTTGCGAAGGCATCAGTAATACGCTTCGCAGCAATGAGTTCGTCATATACAGCAATTTTTTCTCTCTGATTATCTAAAGGAAGAGGCGGAACATCTTCTGTTGCGTAACGATAAACGCCAGATTTGGCAACAGCACCAGTGTCTGTAGAACCAGCATTAGAAGTTTCTTTTAAATTAGAACCAATGGGGGGAACGGAATTTGTGCCGTTGCTGCCAAAAACGTCGGTAAGAAGGAGGGCACTATCATAAACTGCAGCAACGGTGGCACGGAAAGCAGTTGAACCATATGTTCCAACATATACTTCATTTCCGACAGTGAAGTTATTACTTCCTTTGGAATATACTTCTAGATATGCTTTCCATGCTTGGGGACGCCCAACAAAGAAATACATTCTAGTGCGCTCGGCACTGGTTTCACTTGGACCTTCTGTCAAGGATTCCAAGAATTGTTTAGCGTTAAAAATTCTAAACTTATCTGAGATAATAGCAGCCATTGGTTTTCTGTTCCGACGTAAGGTTTGTGCCTGAGTTATTTATATTTATACCGTTACTTATGAAATTGTAAACGGAACCAATTCTTCAGTGGCATTGATAGAATTTGGTCCACTATAGAGAGTACAACCATCAAATTGGGTTTCTGTTTTACTTGTGTATTGGATTACAGTTCCTCCACTAGTAAACAAATATCCATTATTCGGGAAGTATGTTGTATCTTGTACAACAATTGAACCACCAATAGTTCCATTAGAAGAACTAATAGCAACTGGGTTTTGAATTGATGGAGGCATTAGAGTAAACTTATCGCCCACTAAAGTATAACTAGAATTTCCGCGTTCGGCAAAATCGTTTACTGTCAATGATGGATAATAACTAGTCAATTCTAAGATACTTAAACTAGAAACATTACATGCTCCATCATCAAATAAACCATCAAAATGTTTAATTGTGTGACCAAGATTTGTTTTTGTGTAGGTACCTACATATCCCGTATCTTGTCCAAATGTCACGTTTGATATTAAGATCTCTGTGGTATTTCGCTGTGTAACATAATATCTACCATTGATATCAATTAAATCAACTTCCCCAATTCTTGTTTTAATTGGATCAACGACAAAAACACTTTCCTCGTATCCATCGACTGCTCCACTTGGAGGAGTGATGAGTAATACCTGCAACTCTTGCTTGGTTATATCAAGTTCTGATTGAACAGTTTGAATTGTATTTTTGAAGTTTGTTTGTCTGACTGATGTAGTAAATGACTGAATATTACTAGATGGTGTTTCTAGTTTGTAATTTACAACGGTTTCTACACTCGAAATAGATGCGACATTAAATTGTGGTTGAATATTCGCAATTGATTGTCTAGAAACTTTCTGAACTTTAACTGTTGGTGTTATAATTTGTTTTTGTGATTGACCTGCGGCAAACACTTTAGCACCAGCGTTAATTGTAACCAGACTGGATTCAGACTCAACAACAGTGATACCACCATATGTCAAGGATACTGGATCTGGAATCTGTCGTAAGAATGTTCCAGCAATCCACTCTTGAGCAGTAGTATTCTCTTGACCTCTTTCTACATTTAAGAAACGATCATTAATCTTGCGGAAATATCGAACAATTTCTGTTCCAATAAGAAGATATCCATTGGTTTTAAATTTATCTGTATTACCAACATAAATGACGGTATCATTAATAGTTAATGTAGTATCCAAGAACGCACCAACTTCAAAATAATTGATGTTAGTAAGAGCAGTGTTGTTTATAACATTAGCAATACTAGAAGTTATTTCTCTTGCTGCTGATGTTGTCAGTGTGGAAGAAGAATCAATACCAACAATGTATGGAGTACTAATACGAACATTAATTACTGTTCCACCATGGAATGTGTCAACTGGTGCTGCTTGCTGCTCTGTATGGAAAGTAGTTAATATTTCATCAAGATTTGCAGATAGATCTTCACTGACAGTTTCTTCAGCAGGAGTAATTATATCAATTAATTTGGTATCAATTATCAGAGGACTGTCAACTAAGGTTGAAGTAATAGCTTCAACACTTGCTGCCTGATTACTAATAACATCAATACTGGTAAAGATTACGCTCAGTCCTAAAGACTGCTCCAAATTCATCGCAACATTAATTATGGATACCCCAATATCAGTTTCTTCTAGAACATCATAACGTCTGGCAACAACAACTTTTGGTGCTTTTGTATATCCAGACCCACTTTCGATTAGTTCTACACTAATAACCTGACCTTTACTGACAAGGACCTGTGCCCTGGCTCCACCACCTTCTCCATTTTCAGGAATAAAATTGATTACTGGTGGGGTATAATATTGATAAGCAGTCGGTTGTGTAATAGGATCATAACTACGTTGATTCCATTCAAGATTTTTAATTTTTCCAGTCGGAATTTTATTACCATTTCCATCGAGAATAAAATTGCCATTTCCATCAACTTGATATTCTAGTATAGCAACAATACTAAGACCTTCGCCTCTTGTTACTCCATTATATGCCTGAACTTCAACTTGACCAAAGTAACTATTTGATACTTGCTGTTGATTTCTTTGTTCTTTACTTGTTAGTTTTGCTGGCAGTTCTTTAATTTTTCTGAACTTATCTTCACCCTCAACTTTTATTAAACTATTACTTGAGAGATTTATAAATGGATTTTTGTATGTCTTTCTCCAATAAGTACCACGCCAGTTTTGATCTGTTCCTCTAAGAAGAGCTCTGCCATCATTGTCAGCTTCGTATACAATTTCAGAACCAGATGAATCCAATCCAACAATAGTATTGATTTCATACCTTCTTGCTACGGAGAAATATACATCTCTTCCTTGAATTAATTCACATTTAAAACCAAACACTTTTAAACTTAGAGTTGATCCAGAAACTATTGGATCACTAACTTGTCCAATTACATTATATGTTCCATCATCGTTAATTTGATAGGCATGAATTGGAGATCCTCTTCTAATACCCATCCATCTATTTCCTAAGAAATCGGAAAGACCTGACGTAATTTCTAAATTAATAACACCATTTAAGTAATATAGATCTGTATTGAAATCAAACAAATTCAGAACTTGTCCAACATCTCTACCATAAAGGTATCTCATGTCAACTTTCATCTGTTCTGTAATTGGAAATTTGAAGAATATATTGGGACCAGATACTGTATACGAATCAATGTTTTTCTGGAGAACCCCATCAACAAACACTAATAAGTAATCTGGTTCTTCAACATTAACAACTGTAAGATCTTCTAAATCAAGAATTAAGAATGGTCCTGTTCGGACATTATTAACCAAATTCTTATCTAGAGTCATTCTCTTATAATTTCCAACCCCAATACCAACAACTTTCTCAACAGCTGTTGGTTCCCCTAATGTTCTGGCACCAGCATATTGATCCCAAATAGGAGCAATATCAAATTTAAGTTTGTTTGGAATTACTGTTCTATCGATATAATATGAATCATCTCCTGGATAATTTGCATTATACTTAGTCTCTTGTAATACAGCATTAATTGATAGTAATAGATTCTCATCTTGTTCTGTAACAACAGAACTTCCATCTTCCCAATATAATTCAAACTCTTTGGTTTCGCCGTCAATATAATCAGGAAGAGTTTTAGTAACTTCCAATTTGTTTAAAACATCGTCTAGGTTATTGTAAAGAGAATTGACAGATGAAATTACATCATTACATTCTTGTGATGGAAGTAATGAATCTGGCAATATATTATAGTTTGAATATGTAAGAGTAGCAGACCAATATCCAGGTTTGTTTGAATTGATGTTCACAATTTCTACTACACCTGTTCCTTTAGCAATGATATCTTTTACGATATCAATCATAGTAGTAATTGTAGATTCAACATCGGCACATACAGGGAATTCTGAGTCTGCAAATACTGTATTATCTACGTAGGGAGCAATACTAGTAAAAGTTCCACTTGTCAATGTATTCCGCATTGCCAGTATCATGAGATCTCTTAACCTCTCCCATGCTGCAACTGCGGCGGTAACTTCTAATCCAGTCAGATAAGTTAATTCTTCTCCATATGGATATCCGCGATTTGTATAGTATAGTTGAGCAAATTCAACAATTTTAGCATTTCCACCAAATCTTAAGTGATAAACAATATCATCAATTAAAAATCCTAGATCTCTAGCACACTTTGCTTTGTCTGATACAGGTAGAGCATAGTTAGCATATACAAATTCACTTACCTCTTCCTGTAAATATTCTTTGTTGTTGGCAATTAGGGTTGAAGCATCATAGTAAGTTCCATTATTAATTCCACTGAAGAAGAAAGTTGCACTATCAGTAGAAGCAAATGATAAAGGTACTTGTAAAATATCATTTGGATTTACTGAATAATCATCACCTGGTTGAACAGCACCAACACTAGATCCTAAAATTTCACTTCCAGAAGAAGATCCACTAAGGAAAGTGGTAGATGAAGATGCTCCACCGGCACCACCAGAGTTTGCTAGTGCTGGTTTTGATAAAGTTACTTGTGTTATGCTATCAATAGAAACAACAATTGTATCTGGACTATATGCTCTACCTGCACTAATCGTCATGCCGATAGCAATATTATTGGTATTGCTAACTGTGACTTCTTTAGAACCTTGAATGAAAACTACAGACTCTTCAACATAATCCCAATTTCGGATTGCCAAATTTGCTAGATTTGTAGCATATTTGAAAATTGATAAAGATTCTGCTGAATTGTTCTTGATATACTCTGAACTGGTAGCAAAAATATTTGCATAGTCTACGAGTTTGCTGTTTCCACCAAATCGAATATCATGTTGGTAGGCATCAAGAATGTAACCAATATCAATGGTATAATCATCTAATTTTGTACTCCAATCCAATGAACTGTAGTATTGCTTACCATAACCAATTGATTCCTCAATAATAAATTTCTTATTTCTATCAATTTGATTGGCAGCATCAATCCATGTTCCACTGCGCTGGAAAATATTTCTTAATTTTCTAAGATAACGAGTATTATACTGACTATCCTTAAAGTAGAAATTTCTTCCAACAAATTTTGTTCCTTTGTATTGAGATGTATCACCAACATTATTTCCTGTTAATTTATTTCCAGGACCTAAAGGAGGTGCGCTAAAAATAATATTATCTCCACTTACAGTATATGCAACTCCTGGTTCTTGTAAAATACCATCAAGAGTAACAATCAAACTTTCTACATTAACTGGAGTAAATGGTACTCCTGTATCGTCTAGTACCTGGAAAGATGTTGTTCCTTGTAACCTACCATCTGTATCAAAATACCCATCAAATGGAGCACTAAGAGTGAATGAGAAAGCACGAGTTTCATTAAAATTAAATTCTGAGGTAGCAGCAGAACCTTGACCATTACGTATTCTTGTGTTTTTAACAGTTTGAATAGTTTGAGTTGTTACTTGCTTTGTGCTTTCAACAGTAATCTTATTTTTATTTGGATCCCATAGTTGAATAATTGAGAAAGTGTCTGCCTTTTTTTCACCAGCAACTGGCATTTCAGATTGAGCAGTTGTTTCAATGTCAACTTGCCCAAATAATTTAAATCCAGCAGGGTGTGTGGTGGATTTGATTAAATCTCTCCACTGTTCAATAGAAGTTTTTGATTTGACAACGTAAGAGTAGTCTTGGTAAAAGAAACTATCAGTTAATTTTTGATTTGCTGCTCCAAGTCTTCCTTTATCTGAAGTATAGTAACCTAAGTTATCATACGAACCTTTAGTTGTTGTGCTGAATGTTGTAATAAATGCTTTCTTGACTATGCCAGAAGCACCAGATATGTAACCATCTACAGAAACATTTTCTCTAATAATACCAACAACTTTTTCAATTTTGATTAAATTTGATCCTTGTCTGTATTCAGAAACTATTGCTCTAGAAACTTCAACTCCATCAATTGTTTGAGTTAAAATTTCTCCTTTCTGATACACTCCATTGAAATTTTTCAATGCCAAAGTATACTTTGAAGTTACTGCTGATGATACAGTTTTATCTAAATGATAACCAGCTCCATTGTTTATGATCCTCACACTTTGAGGAATTCCAATACTTTCACTTTCAGCATACAAACTTACTGCAGATTCAATAATTATAATCTCAGGAGCATATGTGTAACCAACACCGGGATTGTTAACGGTAATTGAGAATAACTTACCATCACGTTGAATTACGTTAAAATCCGCACCGGTTCCATCAGAATTTGTAATAATAACTTTAGGATTTACGTAATTTGATCCAACGATATCGATATTGACACCAGTAATAATATTAGTAAATGTATCAAATAAAACTGTTGCCGATCCTCTATATGGTTCTGAAGGATCGCAACCTAAAATCAATGGAACTTTTTTGTAGTTTTGTCCTAAATTTATTACCTTAACACTGTTGATTTCACCAATAGCAAATTGACCACTAGTGGTATATGAAACAGATCCAGAACCATCCCAAAGAGGAGTACTTAAAACATCGTATACAAAACGATTTCTTGTAACATAGTTAAGTGTCTTTGTTCCTTGTAACGGATCATTGATAACTTGTAAATATGCTCCCTCTGAATTTACAATATTATTTTTGTCAAAATAATAGAAATTAAGGAAATCTGTTCCTACTTTAGTATCATAGTTATTTTGCTCTAAAGCAGGACCAAATCCAAATTTAACTGTTGTTGATGACCCAGAATTACCAGGTAAAATTGTAGTAGCAAGTTTTTCTGTAGTTAATAAATTATAACTCTTACTTGGACTCATATCAAAATATGTTCCAATCAGAGAAGAATGCGAAGTATCAAATACGTAATTATAAAACTCTTGTATATTAATATTTGGATTTGGTGTAAATGTAGTATTGTCTTCAGAAAATTCAAATTTAAAATCAATATCTCCAACAGAAACAATAGATATTAATCTTTGCTGACTGCTTTCATCAAAAAACGATGTGCTTAATGTTATTGCTTCTGCTTCTCTCTTGTCAATACTATAATCAAATACAATAGTAGCATTCTGAGTATCTAAATCATAAGATTGAATATACCCACTGCCATTAGCAGAAGTAATTTTAAAATTATTTGAAAAATTATATCTTGGTTTGTATAAAGAAAGAGACGCTTTATTATAATGATCTACCGCAGTAGTTCCTTCTCTAGATCGAATTACTGTTAATGTATTATTATTGATAGCAGAAATTTCTACGATCTCAGATCCAATGCTTACTAAATCTCCTGTGGCAAATCCTTTTGAGGTTTTAACTTCAATGGTAGTGGAGTTAAATGAGACACCTGCATGATCAACATATAATGCTAATCTAGAAGAACTTAAAGATGCTCCTGATCTTTGTAGTTGATCATCATCTACACCAAGATAATCTCCTCTTTGGTAATCAACACCACCATTTGTAATAGTGATACTATTAACGACTCCAGCATCAGATACTATAATGTCCGCAATAGCACCAGAACCAGAACCTCCTGTAATTGGAATATCGGTATATGTTCCTGCTGTATAATCTGCTCCACCATTTAAATTGGTAAATCTTCCAATACCATTAAAATTAATTGTTGTTGTATTGGACGGTGGTGTAAATGTTACTTGCTGATATAATCTTTTTCTGATATAATATGTTTTAGTTTTGGTAGCATCATCTGGAAATATGTTAATATCAACAGAGTCTCCAATTGCTAATCCATGATCTTCTGTAGTTTCTATTAAGACAACACTTTGATTTACTTCAAATGGTTCTAAGTTATCACTCAAAGAAACTAATGTAACAATTTTAGATCCAGATGTGTTGAAAAGATTATCTGACTGAAGGTAGTAATTGTCATCAACAATCCACACACCAGACAATACTTTGATGGTAACTGTATTCTGCCTACTAGTTCCTTCTAAAATTTCGGCAGTAGCAATAGGTAGGTTGACACCATCAGTTAAACTTAATATAGCACCTTTCGTGTAATTGCTATCTTGGTCTATAGTAAGAATAAAAGTTTTGATATCAGCAGAAAAAGTTCCGGTGTTATTAAAAGTTCCTATAACATTTTTAAGTACAATCAAGTTATCGTTGGTAACAGTTCCTACGATTGAACCAGATGCTCCACTTGCCGGTTGTCTTAATGTATCATCTACAAACAAGAAAGCATTTTGAATAGTTGTTAATTTTACAACTTTGTCTTCTTTACTTTGTAAGTAATTAACTCCTTTTCCTTTAACAGATGATACTAATGCATTAACATCTCTTCCCTCGGTTCCAATATTATTAAAGTATAGTTGTGAATTAACAGAGAAATTACTAGAAGAATTGTCAATAACGACGTTATCTACAGTTCCTGATCGTACTTCGGAAATAGTAGCTACTAATCCATCACCATTACCCAACATTCCAGGAGTAAAAAATCTTTTAGCATCTTTGGGAATATCGTTTTGATTAATTTTAGTAGTGTAATTACTATCTACTGGTAGAGAATAGAATTTGTCTCCTAAAACATATGGAAACTGTGGTACTTGACTACTATTAATAGTAATAAAATAAGCATATGTTCCATCAGGAAAATCTGGAGTGATGCAAAAACGACCGTTGTTCTCATCCAAAGATCCACTTTTATGAGAATAAACATAGTCATTGATAAAGGATCCTAATGGATACTCTACCGGTGAAGGTCCATCTTGTCTACTTCCAGACAAAGAATAACTAGAAGTCATTCTTACAATTGAAGAAATTTGATCTAGTGGATTCTCGTATCCAAATGGACCATAGATTGGGTTGCCATCATAAGCAAATCCCAAAATGGGAGAATGTGTTTTGTTTGTTGGTTCTGTATCTGCAGAATTTAAATTGTCGTTTAATTGAATTCTGAGTGCTTTTGGGTTAGCAACTTGACCATATCCATATTCAAGAACATTGTTTATGTTTTCAAATACATAACCATATTGTTTGTCTAAATTTGATTCTAAACTGACATAACGATTTTTATTCCACTCTTTTAACAATGGTGTTACTTCAGCATCAGATCCAACAGAAACAATTTCTACTTGAATATTTTGTTGAGTATATAATGAACCACCAGCAATTTTAGTAAATTCTACAATAGATCCGTCCCTATCAATTACTGTATTATATTCGGCAAATCTTCCTTTGCCAACACGATCAGTAATTCTTACAATAGGTGGTGTGGAATAAAATTTGCCAGGATTTTCAACGATTATACTAGTTACTTCTCCACCGGTTACAACTGCTCTAGCAACACCGTCTCTTCCAGAAGTAATCTCTACTTCAGGAGTAACTGGGAATGTGATGTCAGTATCAACAATGATACTATCAACAACTCTACCAACCATCTGTGCCCTTGCTCTTCCGGCAAGACCATCAACTACAACAAATGGAGGATTTACATATCCACGTCCTCTATTATCTACACGAATTTCTTCCAGTTTTCCAAAACGTAGACTTTCAGAATCTTTATATCCATAAATGGGAACACCATTTAATAAGATACCAACATCTCTTTTTTGTGTTTTATAAACTTCTGTTGTTGCTACAGGAGTTTTTCTAAGGATTCTAAGTATTTTTTGATCCTGGACCGGTTGTGTAACAATAGGACCGTCAAAAATGTTATGCGAAGGATAACTAGACGATGTGATATAGTAATACTGATCATCTGCAAAAATAGCAGACACATTATTAGAAATACCAGCAAGAGATTGTTCTACTGGTGTATTAGTACTCGATGTTACTGATGTTCCTGTATCCTTGATCCATCTAAGTTGATTGGTTCCGGGTAGAACAATTCTGGGGTCTGCTGTTTTAAAACCGGGTTCTGATACTTGTACAGCATCACCTGTGAATGAATACGGTTGAGAAACATCGGGCAAAGCATCATAAACAACACCCAAGGTTAGTAATGTAACATCAGAACCTTCAATTGTAACCGGTTTGTATACAAACTCACCTTGAGAATGCTCTACAGATAAACTTCTTTCGCTAATAATAAACTGAGTTACTGTCTTATCAGAAAACTTGATAATTTCATCACCAATTAAAATTTCTCCAATAGAACTCCACCCCATGGTAGAAAATACATTAACTCTATCGCCAACCCCAAAAGATGGTGCTATGCTACTTTCTAATTTTGTTTTTGTTGAAATTTGAAATTCGCCATTGACGGTTTCGGGAGCAACAACAATATTCCAGATTACTTCACCATCAATCGTACCTTGAGCAATAACGTTATCTACAGTAGCAGATGCATATCCATAATCATCTGTTGGAGACTGTACTATTTTCTTACCAATTAGGTCTTTTGGATTTCCTGATACTACCTTTACCTTAAGAGCATATACATTAATCCAATCAGATTCTGAGGATTTGTATGTAAATTCTCTTGGGTGATATACTTCTGGTTTGTTCTCTACATCATCTGATATAATAGTATTAAAAATAAATTTAATAGAATCATCAGTTCCTTTTGCTTTGTAGAACTTCTGAATATTTTTAATCAGAGTTCTCTTATCTACTTCCCCTCTAAGATACTTTTCAGGGAATGAACCAAGGTATTGGTTTTCAAAATTTCTTACAAAAGCATATAAGAATAGATTACTAATATTATATACTTCAGCACCTGCTAAATGCTCTGCTGCTGTTGTACTAGAAAAATTGGAAGAGTTGTATAGATCCCCTAACTTGGTATTTCCACTTACTCCTCTGGAGCATTTCTGTAATTGACTATCAGTGCGACTTTCGTAGAAAATAATTTCGTCATCAATTCTTACATACCCATTTTTCTCTGGAAAAGACTGAGCATCTATAAGATCAATAGTTGTATCACTAATACTAATATCAGAAGTAACAGTATCTTTTTGATTAAGTAAGTTTTTTTCGTAATAATCAATGTCGGCATACTTTTGGATGTTACTTAAAACATCTAAAGGACCACCTTGTACTTCCTGTGCTTCATAATACTTCTCTACAAACTTACCAAACAGTTCATATTCAGAAGAAATGAATTCTGGAAGTTGGGACTCAATTAGAGTAGAAATTCTCTTAGTCTTTACAGAAGGCATTTACTTTACTCTTTGTATGCAGTGAACGATGAATTGGCAACGTCAACGTCAAGGTATACCTCACGGAGTGCCTTGATATCATTAAGAAGTGGTTTTACTCTAACAGAAATGCGGTTGTCGAAGAATGATCCTTTTATGATAGTAAGAGCATACATTTTCAACTCACCTTTTTCATAATCAATATCTCCAACATTACTGTCTAGAACAACTTTTTCGCCGGTTACGCTATCTATTCTATATAGGACAATTTTGCTATCCCTATCTTCCAAATATACATCAAACGTAGGGTATTCTGTTACCCTAAAACCAGTTGATGACAGGGTAGGTTCTTCGCAATCTTTATCAAAAGCATTTTGAAAACATACTTCATAATAGAAAGTAGAATTGAGACTAGGATAAAAATCCTTCCTCATAGTTACTTCTGTTAAATTTGAATTGATTGCTGGGTCTGCATCATCAATAACGCTGACTAACTTACTAAATCTAAACTTGCCATTAAATTTTTCTATATCGGATACATCAAGATATGATTGTACAGAACCAATTACTTTGTCTCTGATTTGTGGTGGTTTTAAATCTGTTGATTCACCATTGTAAAAAATCTTGGAAGTTAACTCAACAAATAAAATTGATGGGTCTACAATAACGGGTCTAACAGAAGCAACCATATACTTCTTTAGATCTGAAATAATTTCTTGTTTTGTCAATGACGATAGAAAAGATGCGTCAGTTGGTTTCAATACAATAAAAACTTTACCATACTCAGGTGGATCTTGATCTTCGCCACCAAAAATAATAATATCACTTACTGATGGATATACTTTACGAATGATAGCAGAGTAATCTTGAGCAGTTACAGCACGATCCTGTGTGCCATACATTTTTGGAGCATTTGTCTTGATATTCTTAATAGACTCTTTTTCTTCTCCACCAGAAGAAGCTACTACATTAGTAATAATAGTACTAAAAGAGTTTGGTGATGCACCATTTTGATTTTCAATAACACCAGAAAACACAAATGTTCTAACACCATTAGACTCTGGTCCTGATGTTGTGATGTAAGATACTTCTACTCTAGATCCATTATCAACTTTCTTACCTAAAACACCATCACCCAATAAAATTTCGTATCTATCATCTTCAATCTCTTCAATGAAGAAAACTTTTGATGTAGAATCTACATTTAAAATATTATCGGCAACGAGATATGACTCGTTAAAATTACCACCAGAGGGATATACCTTTACCCTAATAGTATTAGTGTCAATGTTTTGGTTGTCAAGAACAAATCTTTGTGATTTTAATGCTGTGTTAACAGTAAACGTGTTGAGAATCTGTGTTCCTTCTCTAACTTCAACATTATCAAATGTTGCAACGTCGTTAACTACTTGTCCTGTTACATCCTCTAATGTGATGTATTGATAAATGTTGTTGTCATATGAACTGATAAATCCTGTTCCTTTCTTCAGTAGGAGTTCAGTATCAGTTGTTGGTGACCCATAAGTTATATTAAAAGAAACATACGCAGTAGGAGAGGTGATACCTTTGGGTCTGTATCCTAATTGCTTCGCAATCGCTACTACGTTGTCTCTTAAGGTGGCAGAATCAATGAATAGTTCATTGACTACCAGATTAGCATTAAACGCCGTATAATACGTATTATAGGCAAGTGTGTCAATTAATGTTGATAGGACTGAACCATCAAAATCATAGTCAGTAAAATCTGACTGTGCTCTGATATATTCTTTCAGAGCAACTTTGATATCTTCAAAGTCTAAATTAGCAACCTGAGTATATGGCATTATCGTGTGCGCTCTAAGAAGAATTCTACTGCTACTGGTGTATCGTCTCTACCTACGATCGTATACGATAATTCAACTTCATATCCATTACTCATCTCTTCTGGTATGCAGTTAATAGTATTAACACGAATTCGTGGTTCGTAACGATTCAATACATCTGCGATCTCTGATCTGAGAATACCAGCACTACCATAATCTAATGGTTCAAATAATATATTTTGAATATCACAACCTAATTCCGGTTGAAATGGTCTTTCTCCCTTCCTAGTAAGGAGTAAGGCAGTAATCGATTGAACGATAGCTGCCTTATCTTTTACCGTTACTAAATCATCACTTACAGGATGCTTCTTAAAGGTAATACTCAGATCTTTAAATGTCTGAAAGGTCGGCATCTAGACACAGCAGTAGGCTGTTACTATTTATCACTTACCAACGAATCCATCTGCCCATTCTTGAGAATCAAAAACCTCTTGGTTCTTTGCTTTGTTACGATTACGTTTCGCTGACATGTTTAGATACTTATCACTATCAGTCTCGGTGATAAGTGTCATACCTTCATTAACAAAGTCATCGCCTTTGTCAACTGATCCGTCTAAGTGATTAGGGTGTCCCATTTTGTTTCTCCTTTTGTGTTTGCCAAAAATAATCATCAACTTTCTCTGCAGGAAGGTTGCAAATTAAATTCATCCCCTACCTTGTCCTCTGTAACGCTTCTTAGCATTGTTACGTGATGTAGCAGTATACTTAGTATGCTTACCACGTCCTTGACGAGTACGCTTCGGATGAGACTCAATTGTGTCTGCTCCTGATAATCCAATTCTGCTCTTTGCCATAATTAACTCGGTGTTTGTGATTCAGTTTCTATTGTAGGATACTTAAAGTATGCTGTCAAGCATATCGGCGCATCCGTTTCGGCGTAGTTGTTTACCCTGCTATAACCTTTGCATACCCTGTGCTAATACTACCCAAATCAGCACTATCACCTACTCTCGCAATCCCTTTACCACCTACTAAAACTCTCCCAGATCCAGCATTTATAACTTGACCAGGATGTGGCACACATGGTGGTGCTGGTGGAGGACTGGGATTCGTGATTGTGTGCGCCTGTAAGGGGTCTCCTACTACTGCAACGGGGAATCCACCCACTATAACCTTTGCAGTCCCTCCTAGGATCTGTACAGTCGTATCACAACCATGCCCAGTTGTTACACTATCGGTGCCCTTCCTTGCTACTGCTCCCATTACACTACCCTCGCAACATGTAGTAAATCTTTCTTAATACCCTCTACATTATTATGCAGATAATCTAATGTCTCTGAGAGACTTTCATAATCAGATTCCGTGGGACGACGATACATCAATTGTGGTCGCTCCAGCTGCGATATCCGTTGGTCCAGGCTCGTCAACCTCTCGGACAGCTTCTGGAGTGCGCTCTCCAATTTCTGCTGCTGCTGTGACAACTCTTCCGTCATTTTGATCTCCTCTCATGTATGCTTCTGATGCTCTCGACTCAAATGCGTCACAGAATTCATCAAAGTTATTTAATATACTATCGAAATTTTTAAACTCGTCTTTTTCAGGCATTTTTTTGCTGGGAAATTTTTTTGCTTTTGGAGGTTTCTAAAAAACCATTTTCAAAAATATTTAGTGCTCGTCTGGATACTTTTGTAGGTTAGGAGGGACCCATGGATTTTCGCTTGGCGCAACCGCTAAGGGGCATAGGGGGGCAATATACAGTCCCCCCCCCATGTGTTATACTGTCATGCTGCTGTCAGTTGCTTGGCGATGTTCTTAATGACAAAGGATCGTGTGCGATGTGGGATGGTGATCTGTTCAGTGTCGCCACGTCTCCAGATCTCATGACTGCCACCGTTGCGGTGCTTCACCCATCCGTTCACACGGGCGAGGCGTTTCAGTTGCTTGTCGTTCACAGTTCTGCCATCATCTCATTCATCTCATCAGCGTCGATCGCTGCGTCATCCCATGCCACGCCGTCTGCTGTCTTGCAGAGCATACGACCGATCTGCCCCTCACACATGCAACGTTGGAACTTGTCCCATGGTGTCTCGTCCTCACTGCAGAACTTCACACATGCCTTTGCTGTGTTGTATAGGAACTCATCGTTGCCAATCCACAGCGACACGTTCCATGTCTCGTAGTTTGCCCAACCGTTGTATGTGGTGGTGGATGCTGTCATGTGATGTCCTTTGTTTGGTATGTGCTTATTGTAGACCCTAGAGGGGCGTTGCCTATGCCAGCAGTGCCAGTTCCTGAGTCGTCACACTGCTGATGTCCTCTCCCTCGTAGACCCTCACCCATGGGATGGGTTGACCAGAGGTGAGACGCCAGATCATCTGATCTCCCTCTTGCTCCTGCTGCCTGATCGCTGCGATACGGTAGGCACCGCTGATGGTGGGTGAGTAGTCTGCACCGTACTCATCAAAGGTGCCGAATGAAGTGGGTTGAACTGCGAACATGGTTTTGTTGGTTGTTTGTTTGTTGAACTTAGTCTACAGGGTCAGGGGAGCAATCAGGCGGCGATGTGTGACAGTACCTCGATTGTCCCTCCCATCATGGCGCTATACTGTGAGACAGGAAGAACCCGTGTAAGCACGTAATCAAACTCACGCTCAAGTTCTGCCTTGTAGAGGTCGGCAGTGGACTGACAATCAAAGAGACGAAGAGAATCAAAGGACTCTCCCTCGTAATCAGTGCCACCGATGACGGCGATGCATTTGGTTTGGATCATGGTTTCGTTTCTCATGTGATTAGTCTACAGGGTCAGG